>Ga0265338_10001360_pt1 | contig 39784 bp, 46 predicted proteins | sample 42126metaG_FD_193579 | JGI IMG/M metagenome (GOLD analysis project Ga0265338, IMG submission 193579) | Rhizosphere microbial communities from Carex aquatilis grown in University of Washington, Seatle, WA, United States - 4-21-26 metaG | ecosystem: Host-associated > Plants > Roots > Rhizosphere... | reverse complement strand
AAAACCTCAGCCCCAGACGCCCATTTCCACCAGCTGCCGCGTCACCGCCTTCGTCCACCCGCGGTTCGCCGCCGGGCTGGCCGGGCTAGGATGCAGGATTTGCCCGACGCGAACCGCCGTGTTTTCCGAAACCAACCGTCCGCGTTCCGTCGCGAAGCCGCCAATCCCGACCAGCCATTCCGGCTGAAGTATTTCCAGGACCCGGCGCAGATGCGCGTCGCAGATGGCAAACAGACGGTTGCGCTCAGCCCGGGGCAGCTTGTCGGGCGTTTGATTGCGGCCGCCGGCTTCGCAGAATGCCAGCGGACAATAGTTCGCCACGAAATGCCCGGCAAAGAATCTTTCCGGCGAGCCAAACCGTCCGGCGAACAGGCCCCATAACCGCCGGCCGCTGACTTCCGAGCGCGGACAATCAAAGCCCAGCACCGGCCGTTTGAGATGCTCCCGGTCCGGCCGGGCGACGGGCGTGTGAATCTTCATCCAATCCCGCACGGCCGCGACCTCGCCGAACGGGACACCGGTTTGCGCCATGCCGAACGGGCCGGGATTCATGCCGAGAAAAACAACGCGTTTCTTGGCGCTGCCGAATTTCCGCAAATACAATTCATGGGCCGGCCAGGCATAGTCGAGCGGATTATAAACGTATGCGACCGGTGGTTTGAATTTCAAACGGCCCACCTGCACTGCGAACTCCTGCGCGGCGGCAACGAGCGGTTTGCTGGTGGAGGTGCGTTTCAAGCCGCGTCACGATATTTGAACCGGCCGGAAACGCAAATGCTTTGCCGTGAAAACGGCGATGGAAGGCCGTCATTCCGCCGGGGTTGGGGGAGGCAATGGCGCCGGCAGGATTTCCAGCTTCAGGCTGTAATCCTGGTAGCCCACCGCCCGCCAGAAGGCGACCGCCGCGGTGTTCTGGACCAGGACTTCAACCGTCAGCCTCCGGTTCTTTGGCCAGATCCGGGAACGCAACATTTCCATGACCTGGCGCCCGATGCCCTGTCGCCGCCGGTGGCTCACGACGAACAGCTGCCGCAAATAAATCTCCGTCGGCTGCAAGCGATACACGGCGCAGGCGATCACCTGGCCCTGGTCTTCAAAAAGCACCGCCGAATATTCCGCGGCCAGCCAGCTTTCCATGCGCTCTTTCAGCTCCGGCACCGTCATCCGGTTGCGATGGCCTTCGTCGCGGATCAGTTGATGGTTCAATTCCGCGAGCAGGGCGCAGTCGTCGAGGGTGGCGGGCCGGAAATTCATGGAAATGCGCCGGACAAGTCCTCCGCCAGGATGGCCCATCGTTCATGGTCCTGCCAACGCCCCCTCACCTTCAAATAACGGCGGGAACGACCTTCCCGCACGAACCCGCAACTCCGGACCAGCCGGAGGGAAGCGCGGTTTTTTGACTGAATATTGGCTTCCAGACGGTGCAGCTTGAGCTTCTGAAAGGCGTGTTTCAAAACGAGCCGCATCCCCTCGCGCATCAAGCCCTGCCCCGCGTGGGGAACAAATGCATAATAACCCAGGAACGCGCCCTGCAATGCCCCGCGAATGATATGGTTCAGGTGGATGGCCCCGACAAGATCGCCCGCTCCGCAGCGGACTACCAGAAATGCCCGGTGCGAATCGGAAGCCATGCGTTTTAAATAAGCCTCAAATTTCTTGTGCGAGTCCGGCGGCGAAACCCATGGGTGATGCAGGGCGCGGCTTCGCCGGACGGCCGCCAGAAACGCCGGGCCGTCTCGAAGGGCGGGCGGTCTAATGGTAACTCGTGCTCTCAAAGTTGTTTCACCGGCACGTGGATTTCAGCCTGGTTGTGATGCCGTAATTTGCGGCCGGTTGCCGGCCCAAATCAAGAACACAAATGGCACTTCGGCACTGTCTTGCCCGGTCCGTTCCGCGGCCAGAGGGGTTTGAACCGGGTTGCCGTCCGCAAAGCAAAATATGCTGTTACCTTTCTGCCCCGGCGTCCATGTATAAATGAGACGATGAACGATGACCTGGAACTGTTGCAGGATTATGCCCGGCATGATTCCGAAAAGGCATTCGCTGCGCTGGTAGCGCGGCACATCAACCTGGTCCATTCGGTGGCGTTGAGCCAGGTGCGGGACCCTCTCCTGGCGGAGGAGGTCACGCAGGCCGTCTTCATCGTTCTGGCGCGCAAGGCGGGGACGCTGGGACCGAAGACCGTTCTCTCGGGTTGGCTTTGCCGCACCGCACAATATGTCTCGGCGGATGCGTTGAAAATCCGGCTCCGCCGTCAACACCGTGAACAAGAGGCATACCGGCAGTCGCTTATGAACGAGCCCGAATCCACATCCGAAGCCTGGAGGCAAATCGAACCGCTGCTGGGTGCGGCGCTGGCCGGTCTGGGTGAAAAGGACCATGATGCCATCGTGCTCCGGTATTTTGAAGACCGGGATTTCCGGGACGTTGGCCGGAAGCTGGGAGCGAGCGAAGATGCGGCGAAGGTGCGGGTAAGCCGGGCCTTGGAGAAGCTGCGGAAATTTTTCGCCCGGCGCGGTCTTACGTTTTCAGCCGCGACGATTGCCGGGGCCATGCTGGCGAATCCCGTCCAAGCCGCGCCCAGCGGGCTGGCGGCCACCGTGACCGCCGGCGCGGTGGCCAAAGGAGTGTCGGTCAGCAGCCTCGTGCTAACCCTCGTAAAAGGAGCATTAAAAATCATGGCCTGGACCAAAGCAAAAACCGCCATCGTCGTCGGCACCGGCATGCTGCTGGCCGCCGGCACCACCACCCTCGCCGTCAAGGAGGTTTCCCATTACCGGCAGGCAACGTCTGGGACCACATCACGCGCGCTGATTTCAACCAGCTGAAAAATGCGCCGCCGGCGATTTCCATCCGGCCGACGAAATTCGACCCGCAATCCGGCGGATGGCAGATGGGCGATGGCAAGAAGCTTGGACTTTGCCAGCCTTTCGAACGGCTGCTGGCCGCAGCCTACAACGTCAGCCAGCCACGCATTCTGGCCGGGACGCCGCTGCCGGAGGGCAACTTTGACTTCATTGCCAGCACCGCCAGGAACCAGGGCGAGTCCTTGCGGCAACAGGCCGCGGAGCAGTTCGGCATCGTTGCCCGACCCGAAACCAATGAAACCGATGTTCTGTTGCTGACGCTGAATCAGCACAATGCCCGGGGTCTGAAAGTCATGAAAATCAGTTCAAAAACCCGTTGGACCCGTCTGGGCGAAGGCCAGATCTGCTGCAGCAACGCCCCCATGTGGGATCTGGCCGCCAGCCTGGAGAACTTCATGGGAATTCCCGTGTTGGATGAGACCGGGATAAAAGGCCGCTTTTACGGGGAACTGAACTGGGAGGATTCCGGCAGGTTCCATCCCGACAACCCCGAGGGCTTGAAACGGGCCATCCGTGACCAGTTCGGCCTGGAACTGGTGCCGGCGCGCCGATCCATTGAAATGCTGGTGGTTGGCCGGCCGGCCGACGGCCATTGATTCCGACGGGACGCCATTTATCCCGCAACCTTTCCTGATTAATCCCTATGTACAAGAGTAAAAGGATAAATCATGAAAATGTTTCCCGCCGCCCTAATGGCAATAATGGTCGCCGCCCTAATGGCGGCATTGCACCTCGAGCACCTCGAGCTGAAATGCCAGACCGAAGCACTGTCCTGGGAGGTGAAGAACGAAGCCGACTTGCTGGCGTGGTCCATCAAAAAAAGCTCCAAACAGACACCCCGAGATCTCCGGACCGCGATCGGACTGCAAACGAAGACCAATGGGCTGACCGCCGAAAAGACCCTGGCCAACTGACGCGAGACCCAAAGTTGTTGAGGCCCTCCTGGCATGGCTTCATGAATGCTTCCCGAAGCAGAACGCGCCAGCGTGCATTCACCTTGATCGAACTGCTGGTGGTGATCGCCATCATCGGGATTCTGGCGGCATTGTTGCTGCCGGTGCTGGCCGGAGCCAGGCGGAAAGCTTGCCGCACCGGCTGCGTCAACAATCTCCGGCAAACGGGCGCCGGTTCGATGATGTATGCCTCCGATTACAACGATGTCCTGCCGCCCTGGCGCGGTTATCCGCCTTACAATACCAATGGCCAGATGAACCTCATGCGGGGAACGCATTACACCCGTTATGTCTGGGGCGGAAACCTGAACCGATGGAAAATCACCGGCGACGTCGGGCAGCCGCCGGATTGTCATTTTGAAAACGCCGGTTTTCTTTACCCGACCAAATACATCGGTGACGGTAGAATCTATTTTTGTCCCGCTTTGCCGGAGGGGCCGTATTCGTCGGAGTCTTATGAGCCGCTGCTGTCTTCGGATGATCGGGGTGTCATCCGCTCCAGCTACCTCTACAATCCGCGCGCGCGGGACGCCGCCAACGACGATTTCCTGCGCCGTTACCAGAAGACCAGCCAGCTCGAAGGCCACAAACTGTTTGGCTGCGATGTCATCACCGAAATCAAGCCCGACTTGACCGCGCATCTCAAGGACCAGGGCTACAGCGTGCTGTTCACGGATGGCGGCGCGAGATTTGTCAGAAGCCCGGAAGCGATGGACCGGGCTGGCCAGATGCAGTGGATCGATCACTGGTTCGGCACGCCGTTGGACATGGATGAGGTTTTCAATCTGCTGGAGAAATAACGCCGGCACCCCCCGGGGGAAGCGGCCAACGTTAAAACGGCACATCCTTCACCACTTCTTGGAGGACACGACAAACTTCTGTCCCTCGTTGAACGCAATTCACCCCTCAAATCCTGCAATGTGTCCCTAAAGCCTTATGTCCCAGCCCGTTTCTGCTAAATTGATGTATAAATCAACACCCTGAGATTATGACTTATATTATGTATCGCACGGGAAAGCTTTTGTTCCCGCACCTTGCGCGCGACCAGCGCAAACATAGGATGTCAATCATCATGCTCGTCCTGGTAACCAGCCTTTTCACCACCTACATGCTGGTGTCGTGGATGAAGTCCGGTCGGCATTGAACGGAATCAACACCAGGGCCCCCAGGAGCGCAAAGAGCAACTCTGCGTGCGTTGCGCCTTTGCGTTGATATAGAATTCTGAATTGCCGGTTTGTTCAGTTGAACGGCTTTTGTTCTCTCCTCCGCCTTGGTTATCAGAAGATTCCGATGTGCCATTTCTGGCAGGACCCGTTGCGCCTGGAAACAACAATCCTGCTCCTAGCGCCGTAGCGTCGAGGCTGTGGCTCGACATTTTCAACCACCGGCCGAACGCTGCGGCCAGACGGGAGTGGTTACCGGACGCGGACGGCTTTACCGGATTCCGCAATCATCTCCCGTCGCCCCGACCGGCGGCAGGCCACTGCGGTCATTGCCCATTACCCTGGCGGAATCGGGTGGCTGGCACTCACGGATCCAATTAGTTCAACATTTTCCGCAACTTTTTTGGACAAACTCCTATGTACAACAGTAACGGCGTTTCCAAAAAATGACCGAACCAACCATAGAAAACTTATGAAAACCATGATCCGTTACTCACTGGCCGTCGCCGTCCTTGCCGTGGGCGTCAATTTTAACGTTTTTGCCGGCCCGGCTTCGGGCCGGGTGGATTTTGGCAAATTCACCCCGTCCGGCGAGGGCGGCGAATTCGTGGAAATACAGATCAAGAGCAACCTGCTGTCGCTCGCCGCCCAGTTGGTGGAAAAACAGGAACCCGAGGCGGCCAAACTGGTGCGCAGTGTGGAACTCATCCACGTGAACGTCATCGGCCTCACTGATGCCAACCGCACCGACACATTGAAACAGGTCCGGCAAATCCGCCATGATCTCGAGGCCCAGGGCTGGGAACCGAACGTGTCGGTGCGGGAGAAGGACGGCGAGGACGTTGGCGTTTACACCAAAACGCGCGGCGGAGAGGCGCTGGCGGGACTCGTCATCACGGTGATCGAGCCGAAGGATGAAGTCGTGTTGATCAACATCGTCGGCGACATCCGTCCCGAACAGGTGGCGATTCTGGGCGAGAAGCTGGATATCAAACCGCTCAAAGAGGTTGGCGCCGCCCTGAAAGATGCAGCCCCGAAAGACGCAACCCCGAAGGATGCGGCTCCGAAGGATTGACCGATATTTCAAGGGCCGCGCCGGTTTTGAACCAACCGGTGCGCCGCCCTTCACAAAACTTCGTCGCGCCATCCATGAATCCGCCTTCCGACATGCCGACAACCCGCCGACCGGCCCGGCGGCTCTGGCTCTGGGGGCTCCTGGTCACGCCCTTGCTGCTGCTCGTCCTGCTGGCGGCGTTCGTGGCGAATTGCTTCCGCCTGGGTTCCGACGCCCGGGCCTTGCGCAATGAGCTGATCAAGTCCAGCGGCGTTGAGTGGCGGCAACAGATCGCCCTGAACGCGGGCTACTTCACGTTGGGCGCCGTCCGGGCCGGGGTGTCCTGCGTCAAACTCGACCCCGGGGCGCGCGCCGCCGTTCAATCCATCCGGAGCGCCGGGATGGGCATTTATCATCTGGCATCCGGCATGCCGTCGCCCAATCGCGCAACCATGCTGGCCGCCGCCGACTCGGCCATGACCGCTCGCGGTTGGGAGCGCGTGGTCGGGGTGATGGACGGCCATGACTTGGTCGCCGTATATCTGCCGGGGGAAAATATTTCCGCCCGTCGCCTGAAATGCTGCGTGATGGTATTTGACGGGAAGGAAATGGTCCTGGTTTCCGCCCGGGGCAACCTCGAGCCGCTCCTCCAATACGCCCTCGATCAACCGGACTTTTGCGCTCAGATCCGGCACCTGGCAAAACGTTAAGCGGCAAATGGATTTCGGCCATCGCCGGTTGTGCCTGGCGGGAACGGGCGACCAGCCGGCGGTAGGATTCTTGTTTTGCACAAGGGGCACATTTGCCGTGCAGAAAATGCGCCGGACACGGTCCAAAGCGCTCCAGCTTCAGGTCGCCAAAGGGCATACTTGTTTGATAATATGCTTATTATAAATACTTTACAATACTCTCCGGAGTTATGGCAATCACCCTGCTAAGGTATCATCGGCAGGCATGTAAATCATGTGTCTCCAAAAAGCAGAAAGATTTCATATGGCAAATCCATTTGGTCTACCTAAAGTGATTCTGGCAGAACGGGAAGCCCGCCGCCGCCGGCGATTACAGCTTGGTGTCTACACCGTGCTGATCGCGATCGTGGTTTTGTTGGTAGCCGCGTTGGTGCAAGGTTGCCAGAGCCAGCGACAATCATCCGCCGACACCGTGACGGCAAGACCGGCCATGCTGGGGAACCGCAACACCCCAAACCGGTCCAAGTACGTCCTGCCAGCTTCGGAAACTTCTGACGAATCAGCGATGGAGACAGATTGGATCAGCCCCACCTCGACCAGCCTCCCCGAAAATGTGACCTTGCCGGCACCGGCACCGACATCCGCTCCCCAAGCCATCATCACCACCCCTCCGCCGGAGCCGGTGAAAGCGTTTCGCCAAACCGCGCCCCGTCACCATGTCTCGGGCGTTTATGTGGTCAAATCCGGCGACACCCTGACACGCATTGCCCGGACACATGGCACGACCGTCAAGGCCTTGAAAACGGCAAACCACTTGAAAAGCGACCGCATCTTCGTGGGCGAAAAGCTGAAAATGTCGCAGACCAATCCGGTGGCGGCCAAAGCGGCATAAAAACCATCTGCACCGCCGGTGGGGTTCGGGAGATTTTCAGGTCCGAATCCGCAATCCGACTTGAAAAATGGCCGGGGGAAATCCTCCCGCAGACTTCTGAACCAATGTTCCAATCCTATTCAATCCATTTATCCCCGGACGCCGGATGGTTAAATGCGCACCCCTCAACCGAAAAGTTCCGCATCCGGGCTTGTGACGTCGGCCTGGGCGTGTTTGCCAGCCGCGATCTGATGCCGGGAGAAATCATTCTGGCCATCGAAGGACCCATCATTGATTTTGCCGAGACCAAAAGGCGCGGCCCGCGGGAATGCATGGCAATCCAGATCGGCCCAGACCGATACATCGACACCCAACCTCCCGGCGTATTGGTCAACCATTCCTGCGAACCCAATGCCGGCATCCGGGAAAACCGATACCTCACCGCTTTGCGAAAAATCCGGCGAGGACAGGAAATCCGTTACGATTATTCAACCACGATGGAGGAACATTCCTTCACCATGCAATGCCTGTGCGGCGCGCCCTCGTGCCGTGAATGGGTCCGGGATTTCTCCACCCTGCCCCGCCCGCTGCGAGAACGTTATCTGGCCCAGGGCATCGTGATGGATTTCATTCTCAGAAATGCCGCCGTTTGAACACCGCTCGCCGGCCCCGCTAAACGGGAACCTGCTCCAGGAAACGCTGCACCTTCCGCCGGTGTAGAACATAGCCGGCCGCGGCGACGGCCGGGGGAATCATTCCCTTGATCCACTGTTCATAATGCATATGAAAATGGAGGTTGGCGCTGAATCCCAGGGAAAAGGTATGCGGCTCAACGCTGGCCCAGGAGAGCAGCGAATAGAACGAACAGAGGCCGAAGGCAATCATCATCCATTTCCGATTCACCGCCGCCCGCCGGGCCAAACGGTGGAAAGCCAGCGCCACGAATGCAACTGCGAGATAATCCATCAAATGAAAAATCATGAGCAGATACGAAAACGTCACCGGGTCATCAGCCATCGGCCGGATCTTCGTCAAATTCCAACCATGGCCCAGCACCCCCACCAGCAAAAACAGCTCGAGGAGCAGGGCCAGGGCCCACAAGACCGGAACGGCCAGCACCGGCAGCAGGCCAAAAGTGATCACGTAATGCCGGCCCCACCAGCTTGAACGTCGCAGCGTCGCCGCCAAATCCTCAGCCAGCGCGAGCGGATCTCCGAGTTGGGCCATCGCCTGAATTTCCGCGGCGGCCCCTGACAGTCCCTCCGCCTCCGCGGCTTGTTTCAAATCATCACGATGGTCGGCGACTTCCCGCACCAACCGTCGCACCTGCGCCAGGGGACACCCCAGCTCCACCAGCCGGCAGCGCAAGGTTTCAATGAAATCGGCCTCAGGCATATTGCTCCCCCATTAACCGCGAGACGCCGCTCGTCACGCGCCTCCATTCGGAGCTCAAGGCCTCCAGCCGCTTCCGTCCGCGCGCGGTGAGTTTGTAATAATTCCGGCTCCGGCCCGCCACCTCGCGCCGCTGGCTGCTCACCTGCTTTTCCGCCTCCAGGTAATGCAGGTAGGGATAGATGCAGCCTTCGCCAAAGGACAAGGATTCTCCGGTTTTCGTCCGGATTTCCTCCACGATCTGGTAACCGTACATTTCCCGCACGGCCAACAGGCGCAGCACCAGCAGCTCCGGGATGCCGTTCAAAAAGCTCGGGTTGGTCTTCTTCATTGCCGGGATGTTACCTCTAACTATGAGGTATGTCAACCTCAAACTGTGATGTATTCGCAACAGGCTGGTGGCATAGACGGGTCCAATCGCAAATGGCGACAAAGATTCGTTCCTCACGCGGTAGCATCGAGCCTGCGGCTCGATCGGTCCTGCCACAGGCTCAACCCTGCAATAACGCCGGGAGCGGGGGCGTCGTCCGGGTTGTGCGTCCCGGAGTGCGGGATCGGGGCAGCTTTCATCGTGGGCGTTTAAAGTTCACCATCAGACAACTGTCTTTTTCGATACTCGTCAATGTAAACGGTCATCGGCTCGGGCATCACATCGCGATACAAGCCCATTTTGAAATAAAAATAACTGGGGCTCGGATAACCGGTCACGGCGTTTTCAGGATCGGCCGTGACGCCTTGGTAATCCACAATTTGTTTGCCGCCAAGCCAGGCCTTGATCCGTCCGTTTTGTTCCGGTGAAAACCGGACCTGGAATTTGAAATCGAGCCACCGGCCTCGAAACTCTGCCTTTTCCTGATACAGAACCGTTTCGTGGTTGCGGTTGATGTTCTGCGTGATCTTGAGCGTGCCCGAAATGTAGCGAATCGCCAGCACCGGGCTGTCATCCGAGCAATTGCCGCCGTCGGCGCAATATTGTTTCCATTGCGCGATGACCAGGCGCACCGGCACGATGAGAAAATTCGTCGGGAAGAACAGGCTGAAGGATTGCTCGTAATTGACGTTTTCCTTCGAGACCAGTTGTTTGGTGCCTTCTCTCAACTCCGCCCGCTCGCTGTCTTTGTTGCCGTTGATCCCGGCTTCAAATTTCTCGCCGGAATGGACGGTGATTTGCGCCGCGCCGCGACCGGAGCGGACAAAATTGGTCTGCATCGTGACGGCGCCGGGTTCGAACCGGTCCGTGCTCCACAGCTTGCTCAGGCCGGTCGTTTCAAAACCGTCGTAAACGTCAATGCCCGAAGCGCTCACGGTTTGGGCGCGACCAACGCCGGCGGAAAAAAGCAAAAGGACGACGACCAGATGGGACCGTAAATTCAACTTAGGCATAGCTTGGTTTTGTTTCAAGCCACTGAAAACTCTCTGAATTAACCAGAGTACAGTGGCGGGGTGTTTACAGATCAGCAACCGGATTGTCTTCACATTGACATAGAATACGCAAGCGACTGAAGAATTGTTACACCCGATTTTCGGCGTGCCGGACCGGCTGCTAGTGGACTTCGGCCATGGCCGGCTGCGCCGGGCGGAAACGGGCGGCCAGCCGGTGGGCTGAATCCCGGAGCTGGAACCGGCACGATTTGAAGCGCACCCTCACCCAGCCCTTGCCGCGTTCGACAAGTGATTCTGCTTGAACCGCGCAGAGTCCGAACGCAAAGTCCCCTCTGGATGAGGAGAGCCACCCATGATTGAGCCGCTGTTGCTGACCACCGCCCGGGTCTCGACCTTCGACGGCGAGCGCCCGCTCACCGGTGCGAGCGGCTTCTTCTTCGAGCGCGAGGAACGGCTGTTCCTCGTGACGAGCCGGCACGTGGTGATCGATGAGCCGAGCAAGCACTTTCCCGACCGCATTGAGATCGAGCTTCACACTGACGCCAAAAACCTCACCCGTTCCATCGGGCTGTCGATGTTGCTCTACCGCGACGGCAAGAGTGTTTGGCACCAGGGCAAGGATACCGGTGGCGAGATTGACGTGGCGGTGATTGAACTGGAACGCGCAGCGCTGCCAAAGTCGGTGGAGATGCGGTGTTTCACGCCGGCGCATCTGCAGCACTCGCTCCAGGAGGTGGAAGTTGGCACTTCGCTGCTGATCGTGGGTTTCCCGCTCGGTTTCCACGACGCGGTGCACCATCTGCCCGTGGTGCGGCAGGCGGTGATCGCCTCGTCCTTCGGCCTGCGCTTCCAGGGCTTGGGCTACTTTCTCACCGACGCGCGAACGCACCGCGGCACGAGCGGCGCGCCCGTGGTGATGCGCAGCCCGTCGACCGATGCGCAACTGCCCTGGAAACTGCTCGGCGTGCACTCCGCGAGCATGGACATGGGCAGTCGCGACTTGAAACTGGACGAGTCGCTGGGGCTGAACTGCGCCTGGTACGCCGACATCCTTCTGACCCTGACGACCCGAGTCGCCCAAATCAGGTCATCACCGAATGCTTGACCTCTCTGCTTTTTGAGAGATAGCCTTGGTGAGATGAGGTCTATTCCAAGAACAGGCAATGTATCAAGGCATCCGATCCCGGTTTGGAATGTATTTTGTTGGTTGTTCCGGACGGGGTGCTTGCCGGTAAGCCTGTTGGTTACCCGACTCCTGTTGGCCAGCACAGCATCGGACCAGGTTGTGGGCTGGGGATTGATGACACTACCACCGGGCGGCAGCGATTCCCGATTCAGCAAGGTTGCAGCCGGAGGCAATGTAAGTTTAGCGCTTCGCGCCAACGGGTCGGCCGTGATGTGGGGGGACAATAGATTTGGGCAACAACATATACCGGACGGCATCAGCAACATCATCGCGATGGCTGCTTCTGGTGATGACTTTTCCGGTCACTGCCTGGCCTTGAAAAGCGATGGAACTGTGATCGGCTGGGGTACCAATGATTATGGCCAAATTTCAATTCCGGTCGATTTGAGCAATGTTGTGGCGATCGCCGCCGGCGGGAGACAGAGTTTGGCGCTTAAAGCCGATGGGACGGTAGTTGGATGGGGCTCGTATTGGGACGGGAACAATAATGTTCCGGTGACAGTTCCGGCCGGCTTGAGCAACGTCGTCGCCATCGCCGCGGGATATGATCATTGCCTGGCAGTGAAAAGTGACGGATCACTGTTCGGATGGGGCAACAACACATTCGGCGCGGCGGCTTATTGTTGTTTTACCAATGCTGTGGCAGTCGCCGCAGGAGTCGACCATAGTTTGGCGCTGCTCAGTGACGGAACCGTTTGGGCCTGGGGTCTATATAATTATGGCCAAACTTCTGTTCCGGTCGGTCTCAGCAATGTTGTGGCGATTGCCGCGGGAGGACACAGCAGCTACGCATTGAAGAGCGACGGCACCCTGGTTGGGTGGGGCCTGATTCAACCTCCAAACGGATTGAGCAATGTTGTGGCCGTGTCCGGCGGATTGACTCATGCGATGGTTTTGAAAAACGATGGCACGGTCGTCGCCTGGGGGAGCTTCCAATATGGCCAATCATTCCAGCCCGGCGCATTCGATTTCGTGACGGGTATTTGTGGGGGATATCAGCACAATGCTGCCTGCACAATAGCTGGAACAGTTCTGGTTTGGGGAGACCAGGATTTTGAGCAGAGACAAATGAATATATCGCTAGCGGCGACCAATGTGGTCGCTCTTGCCGCGGGAAGAACTTTTACATTGGCGCTGAGAAAGGACAGGAAAGTGGTCGCCTGGGGATATGACACCAGCGCAACCAATGTGCCTGCGAATGCAAGCAATGCCGTAGCCATTGCTGCCGGGTGGGGGCACAGCCTCGCGCTGAAAAATGATGGACGAGTGATGGGCTGGGGAGACGGCAGCTTTGCCGATACGTTCCCTCCCGCCAACTTGACGAACGCGGTGGCAATCGCGGCGGGCGCGAGCTTCAGCCTGGCGCTCAAAAGTGATGGCACCGTGGTCGGCTGGGGATACAGCGGCGATGGCCGGGCAACTCCGCCGGCCGGATTAAACAACGTCGTGGCGATTGCGGCGGGTGATGCCCACTCTTTGGCGCTTCGGAGCAATATGACCGTCGTGGCCTGGGGATCAAACGGTTCCGGCCAGACCAATGTCCCCGGTGGATTGACGAATGTTTTGGCTATTTCGGCAAAAGCAAATCATAGCGTGGCGATCACCAGCGATGGTCGGGTTGTTGCCTGGGGAGATAACGAATACTCGCGCACAAATGTTCCGCCAACCCTGAACAACGTCACCGCCATCAGCGCGGGCAATTTGGAAGACCTGGCCATAGTTAAAAAATTCAGAATTGATTCTCTGGGAGTTACTAACCAAACACCCTTGATTTCTTTTCTCACCTTTTCCGGACAGCAATATCTGGTTGAGTATTCAGACTCTCTTACCCTCGCTGATTGGACCAATCTGCCGGGCGGCATCGTAGTCGGAAACGGTCATCCCGCGATTGTGGCCGATACGAACATAGCATCCAGCACGAGCAGATTCTATCGCGCGAGGCAGCTTCCTTGAATTCCAGCGGGCCAAGTGGCAACCAAGCTCCCGCCATTCACGGAACTTGATGTCGAAGGACAAACGCCAGCAATCCTGCGCCAATGACAGCGATCATGCCCGTCACGTTAAATCCGTTATTTCAATTTGCGCGGGCTTCCGCCCGGGCTAGCATCTCATCCAGCGAGGATTTTGAAAACAGCCTGCCGTCATAGACTACCGCCGCAATCTTCCGGGTGTTGGCAATGTTATCGAGAGGATTGGCATCCAGCAGGACCAGATCGGCAAGCTTGCCTTTCTCAACGGTTCCCAGTTCATTTTCACGCCCCATGAAGCGCGCCGGATTGAGCGTTGCCGCCTGCAGTGCTTCCATCGGCGTGAGCCCGGCTTGAACGAGCAGGCCCAATTCATCGTGCAGGCTGAAACCGGGCAAGCAGTAGGGATTGAGGGTATCCGCGCTCTTGCCCAATGCCGTGATGCGATTACCGGTGATCACAACGGCGACATCCGGTTGCGCCGGCGCGCCCGTCGCATCAATCACCGTGACGTGGGTGAAGGCCAGCGGAGGCGGCTCGGCGCCCAAGGCCGGTTGCATGACCAGAACCAGGAGCAGGAACGGAAGAAATAACCGGCCACGATTCATTGTCATTTTGGAGTTTTTGCCCATGCCAATAATTTATGAATTTTGACTCACATCGCGAAACAGTCAATCCCGGCGGCAAAGTGGGCGGAAAATCGGCTGCGTGAATTGCGATTATTCGACCTGAACCGCGACATCGATCCCTTCCGCCTTCAAATTCCGGACCAGTTGCTGAAACGTTTCCACCATCTGTTTCGCCTCCGGTTTCATGCCGGTGCTGCCGCGAATCTTAATGAGGAATGGTGGGTTTATCTCGTTTATGCCACCCGCACCAATACTGTCATTTAGTGCATTGAGATTGTGACCGTGCCAATCGGGAGCACCGACCGCAGACAAGAATGCAGCAAAGAAATCATCTTTGGTTTTCCAAGCCGCACCATCCACGTGGATTACTTTCATGCGCTGACATCAGCAAACTCCCGCTGGCCTCGGCTGGCAAGGCCAATTGCTAATTTGGATCGCGCTGGACTTGGGCACCCACACGTGTCGCCCAGCGCATTATGATTCTGGCTTTCTTGAAAGGAAGCTCGACCGATAATGGATAGGCCGGTTTCCGTCTTGGAATCGTCGGGCCGAGAAATTGGTCCACGAATTTTTGTCCCGATTCGGTTTCCGGAACCTCGACAACCCTGATTTTCACCGGTTTGAATTCAGCGCTCTGCAGGGTTTTTCCAAAGAGGGCGTGGCTATATCCCATTTCACTTTGCCTCAGTACCTCGCTGCGGACGAAAACGCCAATCGCATCAAAGGAGATCAGCTCGAACTGCCCAAAGACCGCGTCTTCTTCACTGAGGTCAATATTGATGGTAACCGGCACCGGCCGGTCTGCCAGCTCAGCGGCCTTTGATTCACTGCACTCGTTGATGCGGCTGATGGCCCGGATCAATCGCTGACGACATCCGGGTCGGTGTTCCTTATCAAGCCATTTAGAACTAAAAGCTTGACCTGTGAATCGCACGTGTCATTTGCAATCGAAACAAGGGTTCTGGGATCAGCATTTTGAGCCAGAAGGAAAGCTGCATTCGTGCGGATTATTGCAGCATTGTCTCCACTGTTCATTTTAACAGCTTTAACCAATACAGGCAGGGCGTTGCTACCGAGCTTCACCGATATAGCCCCCAACGAATAGGAGTTCAGTTTGTTGGTCAGCTGATTTACCCAATAGCTTTCCGGCTGACCTTGGTAAATCGGTTCCGAAGCGAGAGCACAATATTCGTCACCAGCTAAGAAAACCAATGCTCCTATCGCAGTAAGACAAGCTGCGAATCGCCCTATTTTTAGTTTGGTCATTTCTTCCTCTGCACCTTCGCGGCGACTTTCAGGCGGAGCGCATTCAGCTGGATAAAGCCGGTGGCGTCCACCCTCCGCAGTGTTGCTACGGAGGACGGGTCGTCCTGGTTGCGGGTCCCGCAGGGCGAGATCGGATCGGCTTCCATCGTAGCGGTCATGGAAATCAGTTCACTCCTTTTTTCGGACTTTGGCAACCGGCTTTTCTTCCGGTCCAACCTGGAAACCAATCCGCCGTTTCGGCGGGGCGGGCGGTGGCGGCGGCGGGTCGAGGATTTCCATGACGCGCCGGAGCACGTCCACAATCACGGTCTCATGAACGTCCAATCGGGCGGTCAGCTTCTTTTCCAGGACGGCCAGTTGGCGCGCGAGTTCCTTCGTGCCGCCCAGCAGATCGCGCATCTGCACGAACGCCCGCACCACGAACACGCTCATCCGCACCGCCTCCGGGCTGTTGAGGACGTTGGCCGCCATGATCGCGCCGTTTTCGGTAAAGGCGTAGGGGAGCTTGCGCCGGCCGCCGTGAAAACTTGAAGTGCCAAATTGGTACTTCAAGTTTTCTAATTCTTTCCATGTTAATTGGAAGATAAAATCGTCCGGGAATCGCTCCAAGTTGCGTTTCACCGCTCGGTTGAGCGCCTTGGTTGGCACGCGGTAAATACGAGCTAAATCAGAGTCCAAAATGACTTTTTGGCCGCGAATCGTGCGGATTACTGAAGCAATGGTCGCAATCTGCTTTCCCATAAGTTGCTCTCCCAAAGCGGTCGCAATTTGCGACCGGTTCAAAAATCAACTTGAAGTCGCAATTTGCGACTTCAAACCATGCCCGCTCAACTTGAAGTTCCAATTTGGAACTTCAAGATTATTAATCCAGACGTAATAATTTTTCAATTAACTTGAAGTCACAAATTGTGACCTCAAGTTATGATTCACTTCTTCCGCCGCACCTTCGCCGCCACTTTCAGACGGGGTGGTGTAGCTTCGAGGCTGTGCCTCGACCGGTTGAGCCACAAGCTCAACGCTACATCCATCGGACCGCAGGCCCGATGCTACACTTTCTTTTTCTGCATCCCGCAAAGGGGACATGCTTCGCGCGCCAGGTTATTTTCTCTTTTGGACTTTGGCAGCGACCTTTAATCGCAACGCATTCAGCCGGATGAAGCCGGTGGCGTCGTCCTGGTTGTAGGCTTTCGTGGGATCGGCTTCCATCGTGGCGATGTGCGGGTTGTACAGGCTCACCGGGCTCTTGCGGCCGGCGACCATGATGTTGCCCTTGTACAGTTTCACCCGCACGGTGCCGGTCACGTTCTTCTGGCTCTCGGTCACGTAGGCCTGCAACGCCAGCCGCTCGGGCGCAAACCAGAAGCCGTTGTACACCAGCGAGGCATATTCCGGGATCAACGCGTCGCGCTGGTGCATGACTTCCCGGTCCATGGTGAGGCTTTCCATCTGCCGATGCGCAAAGTGCAGGATGGCGCCGCCCGGCGTTTCATACACGCCCCGCGATTTCATGCCCACAAACCGGTTTTCCACCATGTCCACCCGCCCCACCCCGTGTTTGCCGCCGATCTTGTTCAGCGCCCTCATCACGCCCAGCGGGGAAAGCTTTTTGCCGTTTACGGCCACGCAGTTGCCCTTCACGAAATCCAGCAGGACGAATTCCGGCTTGTTCGGCGCATCTTCGGGGAACACGGACAGCGTGGTAAACGAGCCGCGATACTTTTTGTCGCTGGCGTCCATCCACGGGTCTTCGAGGATGCCCGCCTCGTAGGAGATGTGCAGCAGGTTCCGGTCGCTCGAGAACGGTTTCTTGGCGCTGGCCTGGACGGGGATTTTCCGTTTTTCGCAGTAGGCGATCATTTCGGCCCGGCCGGGAAATTCATCACGATACCGCGCATCCCGCCATGGGGCGATGACCTGCAGGTCGGGCGCCAGTGCGGCGGCGGTGAGTTCAAACCGCACCTGGTCGTTGCCCTTGCCGGTGGCGCCGTGGGCGATGGCGTCGGCCTTTTCCTTCTTGGCAATCTCCACCATGCGCTTGGCGATGAGCGGCCGGGCGATGCTGGTGCCGAGGAAATACTGGCCCTCGTAAATCGCGCCGGCGTGGATGATGGGGTAGATGAAGTCGCGCGCGAATTCCTCCTGCAAATCGTCGATGTAGATCTTGGAGGCGCCGGTGCGTTTGGCCTTGGCCTCTAGGCCGGTGAGTTCGTCCTCCTGGCCGATATTGGCGCAGAAGGCGATCATCTCGGCATTGTATTCCTCCTTGATCCACGAAAGCAGCACCGAGGTGTCGAGGCCGCCCGAATAAGCTAGAACAATTTTCATGTCCGCCCATTAAACCGCCTGGAAGCCAACTGAGCAAAAGGAAAATGCAGTTTGAAACCGCGAAATAAACGAAATGCGCGAAAGTTACGGCGTAACGGTCAGTGCCTCGTGAAATGAATCTCCCGCCCGATGCCGGCCAGATGCCAGCGCCAATGGCCGGCGCGCAGCGCCGCCGCCAGGTGCAGGCAGGACCGGCCCCAACATCTTTGGCTGAGATAAAGTGACATGTTTTTTGGTTCCGTGGATTCTGACCGGAGACAGCCGGGGCGGTTTCGCGATCCTGCTGATGCTATCGGAGTTTAAGTTCCCTGCCTTGAAGATTATTTCACGGTCAATTGCGGGTTCGGCGTCCCCATCGCGCAAAGCAGAAATGTGGTCATGTCCTGTTTTAAGGAACGTGGCATTCCGTTGCCTTTTTAGGGATTAACCCCGTTGTTGTTGCGGGCCCATTGGATGGCTCCGTCGCTGCGTGGCAGGTCGTACCGAATGAGGCTGTTGCGCTCCCGCTGAACATGACCGTCGAAAAAGACGACATTTACCTGACCGCCATGCCGGGGCATCGAGCGGGAATCACCTACCGAATAACTGTCGGTGTCACTCGGCACCCGGAAATAGGCGCAACCGGTGGCCACGATCTCCTGCCAGTTGTCCGGATTGGCTTCACCGGGGTCCGTAATCTGACCCGCATCCGCAAATACGATGGACTGGTCAGGCCGGGAAATCTGGTTTTCCTTGCTGGTGGTGTAAACCGGGAACGGGAAGCCGGCTGCCGGCGCCAGCCAGCCGTACTCGGGATAATTCATGCCGATGCCCAGGGTGTGGGTGTCGCTGACGGAACCGCCGCGGGCATCGGTGGCCGGCTCGGTGAGGGTGGGACAATCATACAGTTTTGGGGCCGGAGCATAGCCATCCAGGCGCAGCTTGTCCTGCCACCAGAGATGGTCCGGCCATTGGACGACAAAGGTGGCGGCATCATAGGTCCAACTAGCCCAGCCGGCAGCGCCCTGCTCCAACCACAACGGGACCATGACCCCGTCGTGATCGTCCAGGTATAGTTTCACCGCCAGCATGATCTGCCGCTGGTTGCTGGCGCATTCGGTGGCCCGGGCTTTTTCCCGGCCCCGCGACAGCACCGGCAGCAGCAGCGCCGCCAGAATGGCGATGATGGCGATGACCACCAGCAGCTCGATGAGCGTGAAGGCCGGGGAATGATGATGTGCGACACGTGACACATGACACGAATTTGCATCACCCGTTGTGGCTGTCCGGCCATTTGCCTGCCGTGCCGAAGCTTCCTGGCAAAGGCGGGTTACCTGTAACTTGTCTCTTTCCATGTGTCTTATTTAAGACCGGGCTGGGCGCCATTCGTTTCCCGCCAATTCATCCAGTTCTGTGCGCCGCGATGCCCTCGCTCCACAAATATAATGTCCGCCGGAGGCCGAAAAGAGACAAAAAGTTGCTTTTATCTGGCCGTCACATCCCCCGTCCCAATACCAATGATTTCCGGGATTATCGCAACGAATGGCCAACTGCCATTTCCTGACGTCGCCATTCTTGAGCCGGATTTCATAAGGCACGTACACGCCGGGATATTCAAAGTCTTTTCTTGCTCCTTGTGCCCCCATTCGTTTGCGTTCCCCGGCAGGAATGCCGGCAAGGATTATCCGACCTTTGAACGGCTTGCCCAAACTGACGACTGCCAAGCCTCCGAAATAGTTCGTGAACCCGTTCATAAACGTGGGCCGTCGCTTGTTTTTGCGCCGCGCGCTCCTCCAGGCGCAGCGCCAAGCCCACTTGGTGCAAACTCTTGTTCTCGAAAAAGCGCAGCACTAATGCGTCGCGGTCCTTGTCGCGCAGCCGCGTCATCGCCTCGTCCAGCAACGGCGACAATTGTTCCCACGCGGCATCGGGTTCGTTTTGAAAAACTCCTTCCATGAGGGCCTCCTGTTCGCGAAGTTGACGGCGACGCTGGATTTTCAGCGCATCGGCGGCGGCGAATCGCGCCGTGCGGTAAAGCCAGCCGGACAAAACCGTCTTTGGGCTCAACGACCCAGCCTTGCGCGCCAGAATGATGAAGACCGCCTGCGCCACGTCCTCGGCCATCTGTGGGTCGCGCACCTGCCGCAATGCCGCCGAATAAACCAGATTGACGTGCCGCGCCACCAGCGTCTCGAATGCCCGTTCTGATTGGCTGGCGGCGAATTCCCGCACCAGCGCCATGTCGTCATTCATCATCCACTTAATAAATGGCCGCCAACGGCAAAGGGAGACAAATTATTTTACCTTCTCGATCACGAGCATTCCAGCGCCGCCGGTTTCCATCATCTTGTCACGAAGACACCGGCGGGAACCTTTTGCACGGTGTTGGGCGGCAGGACTTGGAGTGATTCATCTACCTGCCTCTTGACCACGGCATTTCCACCGGCTCGCGCGCGGGCAGGCTTTATATTCCTCACTAATCTGTTTTCTTGACGACAAGCATGTCGAGGGAAGCGTTGTCCGGTTCGATTTTCAGTCCCAGAGGGCCGATGACGGGTGCCAACTCGTCGGGCGTCATGGTGCCATCCTCATATCTCTGCTCCGTTTTGGAATTCCAGTTGAGGGAGAAATCATAGAGGTTGGTCAGTCCGGTTTGGTCCACCATCGGCACTTCAAAAAAACGCCCAAAAATGTTTACTATCACCTTCAACGGCATCTGCTTGAAGTACAGCTTTTCATTCCGGAAAACGACCCCTCGTTTTTCATCAGCGCCGGCGGCCGTCAAACCCGGCAAGCTGGCGTCGGCGACTTTCAACGCCAGGACGCTGGCATCGCGCGTCTCCATTTGCGCGGTGTAACCCAGCTTGCGGCGGACCGCTTCCTGAAAATGGGAAAGTGAGGTCGTCGTAATCAGAAAATCAAAGCGCCCGGCAGCGGTCTCCGGCGGCAGCACCACCCGCGAAGGGTTCCGGTCGAAGGCGGCGGCCATGACATCGGCGAGCGGCACATTGCGGCCCATGATCCATTGGTTCGTCCCTCCCGGGCTGTGCGGGGCCGGTATGCGGAGAATCCCTTTTTGCCGCAGAAAGGCAAAATGGGTGGGGCGAACCACCATCAGGCCGGCCGGCGCTTTCTGCAAACTCCGTGCATCCATGGAGAACCAGGCATCTTTGACGGACGGAAAAAACATCACTTTGATCGCGGCCGCCGCGATCAACATCAAAGCCAGGGTGATGACGAGCGCCTTGGTTTTCATTGTTGGAGGATCCGGATCATTGTGGACGCGTGGCTGGCGGCGTCCAGTTCAGGTGCCAGCAGCATTGCCAGAGGTCCTCGAGTTTCACCAATTCGACATGGCCGTCGGCCATGGCGATGTTCAAGGCGCCGGGCAAGCGCTGGCTGGTATCGAAGACATGCGACGCGCCGGCGGGATTGCCTGAACCATGCCGCTGAATCGTGCAGCGCGGCATTCCGGTGTCCGAAAATGTTCCGAAATACAAATCGTTGGCAGGAGGATCAGTTTCCAGCGGCCAGAGATCGACCCAGATCGAATCGCAAAAAACCGGCGTTTGCGAAGGTCTTTGAATCGCCGATTGCCGGCTCATCATCAGTTCGGGGTGAAGGGCGCCGCCAAAGGAGGCCCGGTCATATAGCCAGCCATTCAGCGCGTAGCTGCCAAGAAAGCGGTTGGTGGCCTTGCTGCCCCACTCCCATACGAGGTCCGCGGCGCCCGGATCGAAGTCCACCAGCGGCTCGGGTTCATGGGTCAACGGACAAATCAAGATTCCTTTTTGATTTCCGTAGTAGCCCATGCCCATCCAAAGCACGGCCGCGCCGCCGGTATAATCGTAGGCGGCAGTTGCGCCGCTGTCGGCAGCATAAATTGAACTGGCAAGGACCAGCTGCCGCACGTTGTTCGCGCACTGAACCTGTTGCGCCTTTCTTTTGGCCGAGGACAACACCGGCAGCAGCATGGAGGCGAGGATCCCGATGATGGCGATGACCACCAGCAATTCGACCAGGGTGAACGCCCGAAGCGCAACGGGAAAACGAGCACTCTCAAACCCTGCCGGCCATCCTCCTCGTCCTGGTTCTCGCTCTTCGTCCTCGAAACAATTTACAAAAACCGGGGACGAAGTCGCGTGAAGACGCCGCGAACGCAAAGGGAAAATATTCAACCTCCAACATTCAACGCTCAACATCCAAGTTTTCAATTCGAGGTTCAAGGTTGGGGGTTGAATGTTCAATGTTTCCTGAACAACTATTGGAGTTTGGCCCTCCATATTCATCAAGGCGTGTCGCCGTTGTGGTTGCGGGCCCATTGGGCGGCCCCGTCGGTCCTCGGCAAATCGTAGCGGATGGCACTGTTGCGGAGTTTCAGGACGTGGCCGTCCAGGTAGGCGGCGTTCACCTGCCCGCTGTGCCGGGGCACCGAACGCGAATCGCCGCCCGGATAACTGGCGTAATCGCTCGGCACCCGGAAATAAGCGCAGCCTGTGGCGGGGATTTCCTGCCAGCTGTCCGCATCGGGCTCTTCCGGATTCGAAATCTCGGCGGCATCCGCGAACACGACGGACTGGCTGGGATTGGCCACCTGGTTTTCCTTGCTGATGTTGAAGACCAGAAAAGGGACCTCCCCTTTCGGGGCCAGCCAGCCGTATTCGGGATAATTCATGCCGATGCCCAGGCTGTGGGTGTTGCTGACGGACCCGCCGCGGGCGTCGGTGGCCGGCTGGGTCAGGGTCGGACAATCAAACAGTTTTGGCGCCGTGGCGTAGCCGTCCAGGCGCAGTTTGTCCTGCCACCAGAGATGATCCGGCCATTGGAGGACAAAGGTGGCGGCATCATAGGTCCAACTGGCCCAGCCGGAAGCGCCCTGCTCCACCCACAGCGGAACCATCACCCCTTCGTGGTCATCCAAGTACATTTTTGCCGCCAGCATGATCTGGCGCTGGTTGTTGGCACATTCGGTGGACCGGGCCTTTTCCTTGGCCCGGGATAACACCGGCAACAGCAGCGCCGCCAGGATGGCAATGATGGCGATGACCACGAGCAGTTCAATCAAGGTGAACGCCCGGGTGGCTTTCATCGTCGGGTTGGATTTCCAGGTTGTCATGCGTGTAAGTGGAAATGGCATCATTCCCAGCCGTGCAAGGAATCGTAACGGAAGGTCATCTCGCCGGCATCATAAGCCTGATACCATTTGGAATGGCCGTCGGCGAAGAGAACGTTTTGCCCCCGGGAATGAATCTGCCAGAGTTCAAAGGGTGAGCCATTGTCCGGGCCGCCGACACAGTTTTGCGTGTAATCATCCTTGTCCGCATCCAGCGGGTCGAAGGTGCCGCCGCCGGTCGGACTGTCGATGCCGCCAGTGTCGCCGCTCAAAACATAAGCCGAAGGCAGGCGGATGGCCGTGCTTTGCACCGGGGCATTGCCATTGGTTATTACGTAGGCCGCGCGTGCCCCATTGAAATAATTGAAGGGGCCCTGTTCCTCCGGCGGCAATTGCAGGTTGCCGGGACAATTATAGGCGTTCGTGTTGCCGACATAGGAAACAATCTGCTCCATCCAGCTGGCTTTCCCCGTCTCGGGATCGATGGCGCCCCAGTAAATGGTCGAACCGGATTCCGGATAAAGCTCGCTGTTGTCATCCGCAAACATCTTCAGACTCAAGCCGATCTGGTGCAGGTTGGCATTGCAGCTGGTGGTCCAGGCCCTTTGCTTGGCCCGGCTCAACGCCGGCAGCAGCAGCGCCGCCAGAATGGCGATGATGGCGATGACCACGAGCAGTTCAATCAAGGTGAAACCGCTGTTCATTGGAGGTTGGGCATTCGATGTTGGATGTTCGATCTTCATTGGTCCCCCCATCATCGGGCTTCCTCCACCACCAGCATCCGGGTGGATTCCGTGGCCGACTCCAGTTTGAGCCCCAGATTGGCAAGGACGGTTTTCAAGGCCTCCTGATCCGGCCCGTTGCGTCCGCGCCAGGTCACGGCGACCGAGAAATCGTAAAAATTCGTCAGGTCCGTCCGGTCCATCACCGGTTGTTTGAAGTTGGATTCCAGCAATCCCAACATGAAGGCAGGCCGCATATGGGTGAACTGGTAGGTCCGGTTGGTGAAGGAAACATTCTCGTGGTCGGCCATGCTTAACTTGAACGCCGGCGGATCCGGCGTGGTGGTTTCCAGCAGCAGCACATCGGTGTCGCGGTCTTCCCAGTGCGCGGTGTAACCCAGCTTCTTTTTGACGGCGGCCTGGAAACGTTCCCGCGGCTGGCTCGGCACGGTGACCAGGTAATCAAAATTGGTTTTCGGCTTGGTGATCGGCGGTACGACCCGGGAGACGCTGTCCCCGTAGGCGGCGGCCATGACCTGTTCCAACGACACATTGCGCCCCATCATCCGCAACCCATTCGGGCCCGACTTGGGGCTGGTGTTGGCCATGAAACTGCCCGTGCCGGTCGTGTAATGGGTCGGACGGACCACCAGCAGGTTTTTCGGCACCGCCTGGAAACGTTTGTAGTTCATCTGGAAGTACGAATCCTTGACACTCGGGGAAATGCCCCACTTGCCGACGATGGCCGCCGCCGCCAGGAGCGCCAGGCCAGCCACAATGCCTTTTGTTTTTGTCCACGTCATAGGCAGGTCAATAGTCTTCGGGATCGCCGACCTTTTTCACCCCGACATGCAGGTCGAAGTAAAGGTAGTTGCGGATGGTTTTATGCACCGGATTCATCGCCATGAACCCATATTTTTCAGTTCCAAAAGAAATGGCGGCGCCATCAGAATCGCCCGCCGAATGCCCGAACACCGCCCAATCCAGGTCCGCCAGAGCCCACGCATCGCTCAACGACAGGGCGGCCGCAATTTCAGATAATTTGAGCGACGACTGGTCCTCGCTTTTCTTGCCGAACGGATAAGTATTCTGAAGTTGCGTCATGGGCGGATTGTTGACGCGCGACAGGGAATAACAAAACGCGTGAAAACCCTGATCGGACTCCGGGTCATAATGGCTGAAGCTGTTGCCGGGCAAACTATTCGCGTAGGCCGGGCAGAGAAAGGCTTTGGCGAGGTTGGTTGCGTTGTGGCCGACCTGGACCGGTGCGGGCAGCGAAAGGTCCGCCGCCAGGTAATACGGGAGATAATTGGTGCAGTCCGCGTTGTAGGCGGGCTTTCCGGTCAGGTCGAGCGACATGGGCACCGGGGAATCCTGCGATCCGTTCCCGGGCGGCAACGTGTCATGGTTGTCGTCCAGATACATCTTCAAGGCCAGGCCCACCTGCTTGTCGTTGGCGGCGCACTGGATCTGCAATGCCCGGCGTTTGGCGGCTGACAACGCCGGCAGCAGCATCGCCGCCAGGATGGCGATGATGGCAATCACCACCAGCAACTCGATGAGCGTGAAAGCGCGCCTCGGACTCATGCGATTGTCGATCAATACACCCGCCCGGCGAAATTGGCAGGCAAACTCGCCGGATTCATTTTGACTGGTATTAAACATATTGATAGACACCGACCGTCGTGAATCGTTTCATGGTTTTTGGCGCATCCCGGCCTGGAATTTCTACTGCCGCGCCGACGTCCGTTGTTGCATCCACTCCCAATCCTGCTCGCCAGCCGGATCCGTGATCGCGTCTCCGCCGCTGACCTTGTCATTTCTATCCCGCCAATGATGGGTTTCGGAGTGTCCGTCGGCAAACGCAAAGCCGCAACCGCCGTCGTGATAGGTTCCGGGCGCATCAAACCAGGCCGCGCTTTCCATCCCAAAGGCGAACGCCGCGTCATTGAGGCCACGGGCATCCTCATCCAACAACACCCAGAGGCCGGAAGGCCCTGGAGCATGCGTATCCGACGACTTGCCAAACGTGTGCCAGGGCGAACCCCGGTGATGGGTGAACTGGTTGTTCAGCCACGGGCCGTTGACCGACAGGTGAGGCACGCCGCTGTGAACGTAGCCGGCGCCGGAGAATTCGCTGTCTTCGAAGCCGGGGTCAATGGTGCCCACCGCCTGGCTCATGGAAAAGGTCCTGGCCGCCGGAACGATCTGGCCGAAGAAAGCCGGCTTGCTCCCCTGATACGTGCCCGTGCGCCGGTCCGCCGGGCACCGGAACACCTCCGCCTTCCCGCCCAGATAACCGATGAGCAACGAACGGTTCGGGTCCGCGAGCACATCCGGGTCGAATTCCTGCGGACCGCCGATGCCCGCCTGGCCGCCGCACCAGTTGTAGCCCGCATTGGTGTTGCCATCATCGGGATTGGGCGGGAAAAAATCGCTGTTCTCGCTCGTGTACAGCAGCATCGCCGTCATCATCTGCTTGCCCTGGTCCACGCAGGCAATGCCCTGCGCCCGGCCTTTGGCCTTGCCCAGCACCGGCAGCAGCAGCGCCGCCAGGATGCCGATGATGGCGATCACCACGAGCAGTTCGATGAGCGTGAAGGCGGGCACATTTTGGTATTGCCCCCAAAACAAGCGGGCACATCTGTTTGGAGTTCCGCGTTTACGCGGCAAATGCGGCGATACGCCAAACCCTCCCGCCGAGCGGGACGAAACTCCAAACCAGGGCAGTGCCCCGATGCGTCCGGTAAAGGCGCCGGTTAAGATTCGCGGGTGCATTTCATCACCACCGTCATTGATTGTGCCCATATTCCGGGTCGCCGCCGTCAGCGGTGTTGGGATAGCACCAGAGCCGGTTCTTGTTGGTATCGGCCACGTCGGCATACCAGTCTTTCAATTTGACGTAATTCGCCGAGCCATCGAACAGGGCCTGGATGCCGCCTTGAAGATGCCGGGGACTGACGCCTTCGCCGGGCCAGTTGGCGCCGTCGTTGAAATAATACGGCTCCGTCTCGTCCGTCTCCCAAAACGCGCAATCGCCCGGCTGCATCCGGGCCAGATTGACCGGCGGATAAATCATCGCCCGGAAACCGATCACCGCGCCGTTCATCGCATAGCTCGAGAGCTGTTGTTTCCGCTGCTCGCTCACCCCGTCATGATCGGAATCATGCCACATCTGAAGGTTGTCGCTGGGACAGACGTAAACCTTCGCCTCGCGCAACGTCGGCCAGAGCAATCCGCCTTCCAGCCGGTAGCGGGCGGGACCGGAAGCTGAAGGGTCCACAATGTACAGCCAGCCCAAGCCGACGCCGGAACCACCGTCCCAGTTCGGCGACGGCAACACGTCCGCGGCATCCGAAGCATAGACATGCACCGCGACCATGATCTGCTTGAGGTTGTTGAGGTCGGTCACCTTGCTGGCGGAATTCTTCGCCCGGCCCAGCACCGGCAGCAGCAGCGCCGCCAGGATGCCGATGATGGCAATCACCACCAGCAGCTCGATGAGCGTGAAGGCGCGGCGGATTTCGCCGGTGTGGTCGGGGGAGTTTTTCATTTTTCCAGCAGGTCAAAAACCTTGTCCAGCTCCTCGGGCGAGCCGAAGACGTTTCCGTTGGCCGTGGGGGTCAATCCCATCCCGTCGACGGTGTCGAACGCCTCCGGGCTTTTGACAAAGCGCGCGCTGTTGTCGGTGAACAGCACGCTGTAGCCCTCGTCCCGGAGATGCGCCGTGAATTCGGGCTTGATGTCCGTGATCACATCGCAGCCGAACAGCTTGTGGCCCTCCATCTGGCTGGTCTTCTGGTAGCGGCGCAAATCATTTCCATTCGGCGCATCCTTGCAGCGCGGATTGTAAAAATAACTGGAGCGCACAACGCCCTTGACGTCTTCGGACGTCAGCAGCGGCTCATAGAATTCCGACGAATACTCGCCCGCGATCAGGCTGGGGCAGAAATAGATCTTGCCGTCCCCGATGTATTTGGTGGGATACAGGAACCCCGCGTTTTCAAAATGACAGCCGTCGGGCTGCTTGATCTCGCCGGCAACCCTCCATTTCAGGTGGCTCTGATTCTCATCACGCCAGACATAGCGGCTGAAATGCGAGGCGCTCAGCAGATTCATCTTTCCGTTGTCGCTGTAAGGCGGATATCCGCGCCACGGCGGCAGGACATCGCTATAATCGGCGGCATACACCATCGAGCCGAGGCCCATTTGCCGGAGATTGTTGACACAGCCGGTGCGCTGCGCCTTGCGTTTGGCAGCGCCCAGGACCGGCATCAACAACGCCGCCAGGATGCCAATGATGGCAATCACCACCAGCAGCTCGACGAGCGTGAAGGCCGATTCCGCTGGCGGATGGCTCCGGGGCAGGTTCATTGTCCGGTTGAAGTTGTGGGCGAGCACCAGAGCCGCCCGGGCAGGTCTTCCGATTCATCATTGAATTGCTCCTGCTTCATCCATTCGGCATGGCCGTCAAAACAAGCCACGTCGCCGCCCAGCGCGTGGCGGGTGGTCAATCCTTCGCGCGGCACCGGCTGGTTGCAGGCGTCATTCCACGCGCTCTCCTCGGCATCGGGGCCGCTGTCCGTTTCCCAATAACCGATGCCGTCGGGCCGGATCATCGCCAGCTTGAGGGTCTGGTAACCCAGCCGGCCGAAATCGTGCGCGACGGAATTCATGCAGTAGCTGGAAAGCTGCTGCGGGCGGGCCACCGGCGGATCGCCATACGTCAGCGGCGGATGATCAATGGGGCACAGATAAACCTTCGGGGTTTTGAGATTGTCCCACAATTGTCCGGTCCGGACCGTCTCCGGCAGGGTGAGGTTGTTGGTCCCGCTGTACAGCCAGCCCGGCCCCTCGGGATCCCGATGGGCGGAGTTCGGGAACGGGAGTTTTCCGCCGTTGTCATCCGCATATAGGTGGGTGGCCAGCATGATTTGTGTGAGATTGTTCAAACAGGCGGTGCGCTGCGCCTTTTCCTTCGCCCGCGCCAGAGCCGGCAACAGCAGCGCGGCGAGAATGGCAATGATGGCAATGACCACGAGCAGCTCGATGAGCGTGAAGCCCTTCAGCGCAGGTTGGCGGCGGCATTTCACAGGCTGGGCAGCGAGTTGGTGATGTCATTGCCAAATTCCCAGTCCACCGGCTGCACATGGCTGTCGGCAAAGGTGACGTCCGCCCGGCCGCGATGCCGGCAGGTCAACGGGTCCGTGCCCGGCATCCATCTGCCGTCATTGATGACGGCGCCGCCCTCTGCCGGATTTTCGCGGCTGTTGAGCGAGCCCGGCTCTTCCGCCAGCATGATCTTGAGCGCCGGATTGCGGACCGAGGCTTGTTTGAAAAGGTAGGCCTGGTCGGTGCTAAAAACCGAGGACATCCCCAGATTCACGTCCATATCCAGATTGGGGTAGGCGCCCACCCCGTAGCCGGTGAAGCTGTAACTGTAAAGATACGGGCCGTCGTCCGTGGTCACTGCGGCGAGCCGGTCGGCGTCGTTTTGATCCAGCGGGCAGCGGAACAGCGCGCGGTTGGCGCTGCCGAGCTGGCTGACGATGGGGCTTTTCTCGATGGGCGGATATGCCGTGCTGGTCCGCCAGTAAATCCAGTCGGCGGTTTGAAACCCGCTGTGTTGCGAGGCGATGCCGGGAAACGCCCCGCCATTGTCATCCACATACATCATCATGCCGGTGCCGAGCTGCTTGAGGTTATTGAGGCAGCCGGTCTGCGAAGCTTTTTGTTTGGCCGCGGACAACACTGGCAGCAACATCGCGGCGAGGATGCCGATAATGGCAATCACCACGAGCAGTTCAATGAGCGTGAAGGCGTGTTTTGATTTCATTTCAATTTAAATCCGGCACGGTCTGTTGCAGGCGGCCGAGGTCTTCCAGCGCCAATGGGTCGGTGAGCCCGCCGCCGGAATCAAACCAGGTGGAGTCGGGGCGCGAGCTTTTCCACTTCCAGTATTCCGTATGGGCATCAGCGAAAGTGAAGACGGTGCCGTTCTGATGCCGCCAGCCGGGGACATTGAGCCAGTTATTGAAGTTGGTGGAGTATAGGAAATGGCCGTCATCCAGGGTCAGAGGATCCTCGTCAATAAACGTGAGCGTTTTGGAAGAATTCCGGATCTGGCTCATCTGATGCAATGGCTGGATGCCCCAATCCGCGAGATCCGCCGGCGCTCCGTTCATGTAACAACTCAGGGAAAAACTGCGGCATCGCGAAAGGCTGCTGTCTTGAATCAAACCCCGGTCGGCCGGGCACCGATAAACCTTGATGTCCTTCACATAGGGATAAATGGACCCGCCGGTGATGGTGGCCGGATCGGCATCTACGGCGGCGTTGCCAACGACCCAGGAATTTGAGGTGCTGTAGGCAATCGAGCCGACCAGTTCAACGTCGTTCACCGCCATCCGGCCGCTAAAATCGCCGGAATACATCTCCCAAGCCAGGCCGAGTTGTCGTTGGTCATTGAGGCAGCCGACCCGGCTGGCGGTCGCCTTGGCCGCGGACAGCGCCGGCAGCAGCAGCGCCGCGAGAATCCCAATGACGGCAATCACCACCAACAGTTCGATGAGCGTGAAGGCAGGCGGCTGACGGGTGACACGTAATCCCTGAGACAAGCACGCGCCGCTGGCCGGGGCGCAAGCCAGCCTGGCGTCCGCCGCCTGCCCCGCGTCAGTTTTAATAGTCGATTTCACTTTCCCAAGCCTCGCTTCCCTACTCTTCTTAGGTGTTTTTACGGATTGGTTACATAAAAACTGTGACTCTTATACCAAATGCCGGGCACACCCCGGAATTACATGATTTCCCATTTTTTGTAGCCGCACGAATCGCGAACCGTAAGAACCTCCATTTATCCGACGGGCGTGAAGCGTGCCCCGGATTCGTGTTGCCACTGATAAGACACCGACCTTCCCCGATTTGTACAAAAAAACGCCGGATTATGCTCATATAGACACCGCTGGCGAAGGTTTGTTTCGCGGTTTTATCAGACCATGGCGCTCAAATTCACCCGGGCGGTCGCGTGTCACCCCACAGATAAGTGTCCGCCGGGGGCGCAAACGTGACAAAAAACTCCATTTTATTCCGTCGTTGTCCAAAAGGACGCGCCGGAACACGAAATCGGTCTAAAGTCACTTTGCCTTTTCGACCACGAGCATTTCGAGCGGCCGCCGGTCCGGCACCAGTTCAAGGCCGAGCTGTTCCTTCAAGGCGCGCTCAATGTCTTTGTTTTGGCCCTTCAAGTTGAGGTTCCCATTCCAGTGAAGATCAAAATCGTATGCATCCGTCAGCCCGGTTTCGTCAATCACCGGCAGATTGAAGGTGCCGGTACCAAGGCAGTAGGCAATGTCGGACATCTTGAAATTGACGATGACCAGTTCTCCCTTGCGCCAGTTGATCGTAAAGTCTTTGTGCTGCGTGTTGACTTTGAGCCCTGGAGCCGCTGGATTGCTGACTTTCATAACCAACACATCGGTGTCTCGGGTTTCCGGATGTCCAACAAACCCAAATTGCTTTTTAATCGCCTCGCGCAACGCTTCCGCGGGCTGATGGGGAAGCGTGAGCAGAAGATCGAACTGTCCCTTCGGCGCATTGGCCGGCAGAACCATCCGCTCCGTGCCGAAATCGTAGGCGGACGCGAGCAGCAAGCCAAAGGGGCAACTTCGCCGCATGACTTTGCCGAAATTATGCAGGTCCGCTTTGGTGGTGATGACGTAATCACGTGGTCCGGCATACCGGCTTGGCCGCAGAATCAAAACGGGCGGTGCCTTGTCCAAATCCATGGTTTCAGGGTGGGCGAAGTAATTTTCAATCGGCGGGGAGATGAATGGTTTAACCACGACCGTCGTGGTGCCAATTGCCAAAATCATCGCAACGCCAACGACCGCCGCGGTTTTCATTTTTGTCCAGGCCATGATTTTTAAAACTCCTTTCACGAGGGTCAGGGTTGAGCCGCCGCCGGCGCCGCCTTTCAACGCCGCGGTGGCCGCGATTTTTGAGGCCAGCTCCATCGGCGCCGCCTGCACCGCATGCGTTCCCATCGCCGCCAGCAGGGCGGCGGCGGAAACCTGGATGCCGCGCCGGACGAAATAATCGCGGAGCTTGTCCGTGGCGCGGTTGACCCGCTTTTGCACGGCGTCCTCGCGCAAGCCCAGCGTCGCCGCCACTTCGCGCACGGTGCAATTTTCAAAGAAACGCAGCACGACCGCGTCGCGCTCCCTGGGCCCGAGCCGCGCCATGGCTTCCTCCAGGAGCGGGCCCAGCCGGTGCCAGGAACCATCGGGTTCGGATTGTTCGGAGAATTGCATAAAGGCCTCCTGTTCGCGGCGTTGGCGACGGACAGCGGCCCGATGGAAATTGGCCGCGGTGAGCCGGGCGGTCTGATACAGCCAGCCGGAAAGAATCGTTCCCCGGCGGAGGCTGCCCGCCTTTTTTGCCAGGATGATGAAGACGGCCTGGGCGACCTCTTCGGCTTCCTCCGCCTTGCCGAGCCGGCGCAAGGCCGCCGAGTACACCAGGTTGACGTGGCGACGGACCAGCGTGGCAAACGCCTCGTCGGAACCGCTCAAGGCGAATTTCCGTACCAGATCCATGTCATCGGCGTGCATTTCCCCCATTATGTCCGCCGCGCCGGCAAAAGCGGACATTGATTTTCAGTTTTTTGCCCGCTCGACAATCAGCCTTTCGATGCGCTTGTGGCCAGACATGAGTTCAAAAGCGGCGGAGGGCCGCCGCAATCCACGACGCTGCGCGCGACACGATGATTCCCGAAATACGCAAAGTGTCTTGGAGTGTGCCAGCCCTCTGGCGCTTTATGACAGGCGGTCCTCAAACCAATTGCCTACTTCACCTTCTCCACCACCAGTATTTCGACGGATTCGCGGCCGGGAATAAGTTCAAGGCCGAGCTGGTCGAGCAGAGCCTGCTTCAGGCTTTCAAGATTGGGATGTTGCCAGTTGGTTTCATCCCATTTGAGGTCGATGTCAAAATGACGGTCGATCCCGGTCCGATCCATGACGGGAATCTCGAAACGGCCTTCCAGAAATCCGGCCAAGTTCGCCAGGGTTTGATTTCGGAGTGAGCAATAACCGGCGCCCCAACGGCTGGAACCGGCGGTATTGCGGTCCAAACGATGAGAATCGGAGGGTTTTAACCCGGCCGCACCGGAATTTCGAATTTTGAGAAACAAAACATCCATTTCCCGGGTTTCGCGTCTGCCGGCCAGGCCGAATTGTTTTTTGATTTCCTTCTGCAGGGCCGCTTGGTTGCCCGATGACAAATTGGCGATGAAATCGTATTTGGCCGGCGACAACCTGTCCGGGAAAACTGTTCGCGCCGAACTCTGTTCGTAAGCCGCCTGTAAAATGTTCGTAATCGAAACCCCCAGCCCCATCATTTTATTGTTGGCGTTTCCGCTGCCTCCCGATTCAGGGAATCTTGCGGGAACAATCGTGACTTGAGGCGGCACCCGGTCCATGACCCGGCTGTCAAAATTTCGAACCTGCCAGGGGTAAAGGCTGCGTTTTTGAATTTCTTTGACGGTGACGGTGGTGGTTCCGGCGGCGAGCAGCACGCTGGCGCCGACGATGATTGCGGTTTTGGCTTTGGTCCAGGCCATAAGTTTCAAGGCTCCTTTGATGAGGGTCAGGGTTGAACCGCCGGCCGCCGCGCCTTTGGCGACTGCCACGGCAGTGATGGATTTGGCCAGCGCCGCCGGCGCGGCCTGAACCGAGTTCGCCGATACCGCGCCGGCAATCAGCGCCGCCGGCAGTGTCACGCCGCGCCGGGTGAACATCTTCCGCAGCCGTTCCAGGGCGCGGTTCACCCGCATCTTCGCCGCCTTCTCGCTGGCCCCCAGGGCCGCGCCCACCTCCGATAGGGATTTGTTCTCAAAAAAGCGGAGGACGATGGCGTTGCGGTCCTTCTCGCCCAGCCGTTCCATCGCCGCATCCAGCAGCGGCGCAATCTGCGGCCAGACCTCCGGCTCCGGTTCATTCAAAAGTGATTGCATGGAAGCCTCCAGTTCGCGGTGCTGGCGGCGGATTTCCGTCCGCAGAAAATTGGCCGCCGTCAGCCGCGCCGTTTGGTACAGCCAGCCGGAAAGAACGGTCCGCCGGGAGAGGCCCGGCGCCTTCCGCGCCAGGATGATGAACACCACCTGCGAAATTTCCTCCGCCGCATGGGGGTTGCCGACGCTGCGCAAGGCGGCGGAATAAACGAGGTTGACGTATCGTTCAATCAGCGTGGCGAACGCCGCTTCGGAACCGCTTTCGGCGTATTCCCGCAGCAACGTGATGTCGTCCAGCTCCGCCATTTATCTATGAATGTCCGCGGAAAGGGGAAAGGAACAGAAAATTTTCAAAGCCGCCAGGCTCCGACGACGCGCCTCCGGCTGCCCGCCGGAGAGAAGTCATTCGCTGTTGGCGGTTGGCGGCTGGCGGTTGGCGGTTCGTTTTTTGTCCTGATGAGCTGCGATGCCCAGCGGCTCGATGTGCACCAGCACATCGCTGACAGCGGGGATGGCCTCGCGGATCTTGTCCTTCACGTCGTGGGCGATTTCGTGTGACCGCAGCACGGTCATCTGCGGGTCCACCTCCACGTGCATGTCCACGAAATATTGATACCCCACCTTGCGGACATAGCATTTTTCCACGCGGTCCACTCCCGGCGCGGTGGCCGCCATCCGGCGGATCTGGTCAATCACTTCCGGGCCGGGCGCGGTGTCCATAAGTTCATTGAGCGCCGGACGGAGCAGATGCCAGCCGTTCCAGGCGATGACCCCCGCCGCCGCAATCGCCGCCACATCATCTGCCGCTTCATACCCCCTGCCGCCAACCAGCGACACGGTGATGCCAATGCCGGCGGCCACGGAAGTGATGGCGTCGCTGCGATGATGCCAGGCGTCGGATTTGACCACCGAACTGTCCACGGCGTTGCCTTCGCGCGAGACAAACCGGAACAGGCTTTCCTTCACCGCCACCACCACCAGCAGCACGATGAGGGTAAACGGCGCCGGCGGCTGGTGGGGCAGCAGGATTTCACTGAACGCCTTGAGCGCGATCCACAGCGCCGCCCCCAGCAGCATCGTGGCCACAAGGGCGGAGGCAATCGGCTCGGCCTTGCCATGGCCGTATGGATGGTCCTCATCCGGCGGCGCCGCCGCCACGATCAGTCCGCGCCACACGATGAGCGAACTGAAAATATCGGCGAAGGATTCGACGGCATCCGCGACCAGCGCATGCGAATGGCCGACGATGCCGGTGGCGAGCTTCGTGCCGGACAACACGAGATTGGCGGCCATTCCCATAAAGGTGGCGCGCAAGCCGCGTTGAAGACGGTTCAGAGGCACAGGCGGACATTAAACCAGCCGGCAGACGGAAGTAGAGCGCAAAAAGCGCGGTCAAATCAGGTGGCAGAACATCGCGTCGCGGAGCTTGGGCTCAAACCATGTGCTCTTGGGCGGCATGATGCCGCCCGCGTCCGCGATGGTCATCAAATCCTCGATGCTGGTGGGGAACAGGGAAAACGCGCAGGCGTATTCGCCGCTGTTGACGAGCTTTTCCAGTTCCGCCGGGCCCCGGATGCCGCCGACAAAATTGATGCGCTGGCTCGTGCGCGGGTCGGCGACGCCGAACACCGGTGACAGGACCTGGGCCTGCAGCAGGGACACGTCGAGCGAGTCCACCGGGTTGCGAGAATCGGCCCTTTTGTTGCGGAAGATCAGGGTCCGCCATTTGCCCTGAAAATAAAAGCCGAGCTCGTGTTTGCGTGCCGGCGCGCCCGAGCCGTTCTCGTCGATGGCAAAAATGGTGCCGAGAATGTCCAGAAACTGCTCCGGCGACCAGTGGTTCAAATCCTTCAGCACGCGGTTGTAGGGCAGAATCTGCATCTGGTTGTGCGGAAAGATCACGGCCAGGAAATGTCCGCTCTGGCCCGCGCCCCTGCGCGACTGAAAAACCCGCGCCGCCGCCGCGCTGCGATGGTGGCCGTCGGCAATGTAGAGGCACGGAACCCGGGCGAACTGCGTCCAGATGAATTTAACGTCCTCCCCGCCGGCCACCGCCCAGGAAGTGTGGCGCACCCCGTCCGCGGCGGTAAAATCCACGTCCGGCTTTTGGGAGATCTTCTTCGCCACAAATTCATCCAGCGCGGCCACGGCGCGGTAGGTCAGGAAAACCGGCCCGGTCTGCGCGTTGAGGGTTTCGATGTGCCGGACCCGGTCGTCCTCCTTGTCCGGCCGCGTCAGCTCGTGCTTCTTGATGGTCCCCGCCAGGTATTCCCGGCAGCTGGCCACGGCCACCAGGCCGACCTGCGCATGGCGGCCCATGATCTGCCGGTAAAGATAAAAACCCGGCTGCGCATCCGGTTTCAGCGCCCCGTTCGCGATGAGCTTCTTGAAATTTTCCAGTCCCTTGGCGTAAACCTCCGGCGCGTGCGGGTCCGTGTCCGACGGCAGATCGATTTCCGGCTTGCTGACGTGCAAAAAACTGAGCGGGTTGCCGGCGGCGATTTTGCGCGCTTCCTCCGATGACATGACATCGTAGGGCAGTTCGCAGATTTTCGCGGCCCGGGCGGGGTCCGGCCGCAGCGCGGCAAAAGGTTTGACCGCATCCATCAGAGGGCGGAGATCGGCGGGGGTCGCCGCCGCCGGGGCGGCTTTGGTCATTTTCAGGTCGTCGGTATTCATGGGGAGGGTTTGGCGTTCCAGATGGCCAGGGTGTCCGGCGAACCCTGGCTGCGCACGCCATTGTCCGTCAGGATTTCGTCCGTGACAGCCAGCAGGTCCGCCCGCGGAAAGACCAGCGTCTCCCCACCACGGTTGTCGAACGCAAAGTTGATGAACGGGCCTTTGGCATCGCGCAAAACTTCCACCAGGTGGGCCAGGTTCCTGATGGGAATGCCGTTGACGGCTTTCACCACCTGGGACTCGGGATTGTCATAGCCCTGGACCAGCTTGTGCGGGAAAAAAGGCGCGGAGACGACCACCAAACCTTCGCCCGTAAACGCGGGCTCGTCTCCGCTGCGCGTGATCAGGGGATTGCCCAGGGTGCTTAAACGCACCAGGAAGGTGGCGGCATATTTTGTTCGTAGAAAACCGCGCACATATTCATCCGTGGCGGCGGAAAAGACCAATGGCCCACAGATAAAATACGAGGGATAAGCGCCATCCAGACCGGGGATCAGTCGCAGACGCTGTGCCGAGACGGGCAAATTGATCTTCAGCTCCTTGCCGGCGCGGACAATCGTCAGCGGCACCGTGCCATTGGTGGCAATATGCTGGATGAGATAGCGGAATCGCACCCGCAGGTTGTCCCCCAGCCGGATCATCCCCTGATCGTCCACCGGCTGGTCGCCAATTTTGGTGATGACATCCCATTCCTTCAGCGGATACGCCGGATCATTCTTGTAGGGTTTGTGAACCACCATGCCTTCGACCGACTGAGCCAGCTTGAGGAACGAGCGCAACGCGGGATTCTCCAGCGTCTGCAGGGTGTCAAACATGGCGGGCTTGCCGTCATAATGTCCGTCGGCGATGTCCTGGAGGAACAGCTCGATTTCCTCGTTGGGAATGATGTAGCCGATGTTGTCCGCGGAACCCAGACGGCTGAAGGCGAGGCCGATCATTTTGTCGCCCACCACCGCCGGCCCGCCGCTGTTGCCGGGATTGATGGCAGCGTCAATCTGGATGTGCAGCCCGGAAACGGGATAATTGTAGGACTCAAACTCGATGCGGGAAACAATGCCCTTGGTGATGGAAAGGCTGGTGCCGCCCTCGGGATAACCATACGCCATCACCATGTCCCGGATCTCGGGCAGCGCTTTCGGCCGCGGCAATGGCGGATGCGAATCGAAGAAGGTTTCATCCTCCAGCTTGAGCACGGCCAGGTCGATGCCCGGCGCGACGGCCTCGACCTTCGCGGAAAGCTTGTCACCCGCCTGGTTGGCCTGGATCTGCACCTGGCTGGCGTAGAGGACCACGTGGGCACAGGTGAGGATCCGTTTGCCTTCGATGACCACGCCGCTGCCGGTGGCGTCGCTCGGCGCTTCCTTGGTCCAGGGCTTGTATAAATCCGGATAACGCATGGTGGAAAACACCTTCACGACCGAGTTCGCCACGGCGTCCGGCCTGGTTTCAGCCGGCGCGGCCGTGGCCGCGCCGGTTTTGGCAGCCACGACATCCGCCGCCCCGGCGCGGACCGCGCTGAGCGGCAGAGCGAGGGCGGCGATCAAAAGCAGGAGGTAAACCGGGCGACGGCAACCTAAATGACAGTGCATGGGAAACAAAGACAACGGCAACCGGGCAGGAAAGCCAAGTTCATTCTGCGAATCTTCCTCGAAATGAGAAAAAAAACGCTGGCAAATAGTGCTTGCCACGGAGGATTTCGCTGTTAAGCTTTGCGGCTCATTACCTAGAATTTATGGCACGCATTTGTGAATTGACCGGCAAACGCCCGATGAAGGGCAGCATCATCTGGCGCAGTGGTAAACCCAAGAAACAGGGCGGCATCGGCACGCACATCACCGCCATCACCAAGCGGAAATTCATGCCCAATTTGCAGCGCGTCAAGGCGCTCCTGCCCAGCGGCGAAGTCCGCTATATTCGCGTCGCCGCCAGCGCCCTGAAAAAAGGTCTCATCACCAAGGCGCCCAAACGCACCTGGAAAAAGGAAGAAGCCAAGAAGGCCTGATTTTCCCGGCGATGGTCGAGAATTGAAGCTGGCGTTCCGCAAGGGACGCCATTTTTTCGCATCTCGCTTCCCTTTTCAATTCTTGTGTTGGCTGATGCCCGCTTCGCGTTTCAATTTCTCCACATCGGCCTTTTCAATGAAATCGACCAGGTTCTGCCAGACCGGGCTGAATGCAAACCCGCCGGCTTTCATTTCCGCAATCGCCTCCGGTTTCGTCCAGCCGCAGAGGACGAGGCGATACATGGCGCACATCATGCCGGTGCGGTCCGCGCCGCGCTGACAATGAACGAACACCGGCAGGTTATTGGTGTCGGCGACCACCTTCAAAAACCCGACCACGTCCTCCTCCTCGGCATGCCACGGCTTCGTCTCAAAACGCACACTTTTCAACCCCGTGCCGGCAACCCGGTCCCGGTCCGAATGAAAGGCGCGGAGATTGATGACGGTCTTGACGCCCAGGGCTTTCAAACGGGCCATGCCTTCCGCCGTCGGCTGGGCGCCGCGGTAAAGGTTGGTGGTGAGCTGGTAAAAATTGGTAATGCCGGGCACGGTCAGCGGCCGGGCCCAGTTGGCCGGTCGGACAGCGGTGTTGGTTTCGCCGGCCCAACCCAGGACCGTGGCGGCCAGGAAAACCGCGACCCACACCATTGGCCGGGCCCATTTCATTTGCCCTTGGACCACTTCATCGTCGCGCGCTTGAGCTCGCGGTCGGAATCCCGCTGCTTGATGTCGTCGCGCCGGTCGAATTCCTGTTTGCCCTTGCCGACGGCCAGGGCGACCTTCACCTTGCCGTTCTTCCAGTAGAATCCCAGCGGCACGAGCGCGTTGCCCTTGACCGCCACCAGGCCGAACAATTTCCGGATCTCCGATTTGTGCAGCAGCAGTTTGCGCGGGGCCTTGGGCTGATGGTTCTGGAGGTTGCCGTGCGAGTATTCGTCAATGTGCACGTTATACAGCCAGACCTCGTCCTTTTCCACCCGCGCGAAGGCGTCGGCAATCTGCCCCTTGCCCGCGCGCAGCGACTTGACCTCCGTGCCGTGCAGCACGATGCCCGCCTCGAAGGTTTCGAGGATGTGATAATCGCGCCGGGCCTTGTGATTGGTCACGATGTCAGCCATGGCTCACAGCTTACGTGAAATCTGGGGAATAAAAAAGCCGGAAGAATCATCTTCCGGCTGGATAAAACGGATTGCAAGGCGCCTACTTTTTCTTGCGTTTCTTGGGTGCCGGGCGGACCAGCTCGACCATGTCCGGCATTTCCCAGCCGATCTTTTCCTCAAGGATTTCGCGCAGGGCGATGTCGGCGACGCCCAGGTTTCCCACATCGGCGATGAGCGGGCGGCACAGGCCGCCGCCGCCGGAGTTCAACTGGCGCACCCGGCGCGACACGAGGTTCACCAAAACGTTAGGATTGCCGACCTTTTCGGCGGCTTTTCTGCAAAGTTCAGCGTTCACAATTTTTCGATTCAAACCGAGTCCGGGAAAGTAGCCAATCCCGGCATGAATGCAATAACAAAATTCGGCTAATATTGGCCGGG
>Ga0265338_10001359_pt1 | contig 39843 bp, 45 predicted proteins | sample 42126metaG_FD_193579 | JGI IMG/M metagenome (GOLD analysis project Ga0265338, IMG submission 193579) | Rhizosphere microbial communities from Carex aquatilis grown in University of Washington, Seatle, WA, United States - 4-21-26 metaG | ecosystem: Host-associated > Plants > Roots > Rhizosphere... | reverse complement strand
GAAAATAACGAGGAAGATCTCAAGGTTCTTGGGGTAATCAAGGACAGGGGGATCAAGAGATTATACGGTCTCATTTCCCAATTAGGAAGTGAGCTCGCAGAAAGCACCAAGTCTGATCCGGGAAAAATTGCAAAAATTACCCTTTTTAAACAAACAGCCGAAAAGCTCCTTTCTGATTTTCTTAAAGCGGCCTTCCCTGAAGTGGAGGGAGTTCCAAAGGACTGGAGTGTCTATGTTCGTAAAGGCTGGACTCTGGTTTCAGTGAAAAAAGGTTCTCGCAAAAAAGCTAAAGAGAACCCGATTTATCTGAATTTAAACTGATGTGTGAGTTTAGTGCTCGGGGAGAGATCCCCGAGCTTTTTTTATGCAAAAATTATTCACCATTGACTTTATAATTTTACTATGCTAAAATTCGGTGGAAGTTGGAAATAAAAAATCCAACAACTGATTATTGGTTTATGATTTTTTAATCAGGTACCTTGAGGAGGATTAGATGAAAAAAGCTTTGTTGGTGTTGGGGATGCTGTTTGTGATGTTATCGGCCATGGTGTTGATCGCCAATGCGAAAGCCTCAGCAGCCATCAGCTCCATCGTGATCGAGAAGTATATCGGCGCGAGTGGTGCCGTGTGCTACGACAAGCCAGTCATTCAAACCAACGTTTGGGTCGGCTGGAAGTCCGGCTTCTACGTTGATCTGTGGAACTCGTCCCCGTTCAAGGGATTTAACGAGGTCTACAATTACGGCACCGAGGCAGATTATTGCATCGGCTTTTCACACTCGCTGTTCAAAAGCAAAACGATCGTTGACGTTTACTTATCGTTTTGTGATGAGCCGAGTTTGGGTAAGGTGAACGGGGAAGACCTGTTCTATAATTACCTAAAGCTGTCTCGCTCAACCAAAAACATGATGTTCTGGTTGCAGTACGATAACGTCGCTTTTACAGCGGCCAGTTCGTACAACGGGGCGAACCGATTCTGCATCGGCGCGTCGGCAACCAAGAAGCTCAGTAAGCTGGGGGTGACCGCTTGGGTCTCTCCCGTGCTGGATACTGGACATGGCGTTTTTTTGAAGGGAGAGGTCAAAGCCGAGTGGTCGCTCACCAAGAAGTTCTCCATCGTTCTACCTGGCGTTAAGTGGTTTGTGCCAGTGCAGTTGAACGACGGAAGAATTTTCGAAAAGGCGTTCTACACGGGCTTTAATTATTCTCTCTAATCCCTCTGAAATAAGAAAGGAAGTGTGCGAAAAAGGCTACGTGGTTCTACCGCGTAGTCTTTTTTTGACATTTTACTTTATATATGTTAGTATCATAACGGAGCACACTCTAGAAGGACGGGGGCTTGTGATGACTGAACCGATTGGTATTCAGGAATACATCAACAAAAGGTTGTCGGCTTTGGATCTCGTCGATTCAACCCAACAACCAATGCAGATCAACAAAGGCGAAGTCGTTATCGGAACCATAATCAGGGAACGGACGAAGAAGGTATTTCTCCTTTCCAAAAAGGTTTCTAAGGAGATGGAAAACCTCTCCTTGAAAATCAAAACTCTTTCCACGCATAACTTTCAAGGTCCACACGGGGAGAGGGTGAGGTCTCTGGTCTATGAAATGGCCAAACTTGATTGCGTAAGAAGGAGTCTTGATTCTGAGTTCCTCGGAACCTTATTGTTTGAGTTTGAAAAGATGAAAGACTACGCTGACTCCAACCTTTGTATTGCAGTACGGAAGGACTGGAAGGTCATCGTAGTTACAGGGGAGTTGTTGCAGGAGTTGTCGGAATTCCTGATTGGAGAGGAAATTAAAAACAGTTTCACATCGCCAAGCGCCAATTGAACCCAGTGCTCGAGTTTAAACAAAGAAGTCCTTTGTAGAAACTCGGGCTTTTTTGTTTCATGGAGAAAATTGAATCTAATAAACAAGAAAAATCCGTTTTGGAAAATATTCGGGAAATAAGCAAAGTTGCCGCTCTTTCAGCTCTTATGATATTTTTTGGTAATGAAAATGCTTTGGCACAAAATAAAAAAATTAATTCCTATCACCCGTTTTCAATCTACTGCTAATTTTTTTGACACTTTGGGGAGTTCGTACCTCACGTCCCCCATGGAACTTTTGATTAAGAAGTTCTGAAAGTTTTTTAGCATTAATTCTACTTTTTCTTTGATATTCTGGATCAGTAATTTTTATTTTGAGGAAATCGATTTCCTCATCAGAAAATACAGTTTTGCCCTGTGATTCGGACAATAATCTACCCAATTCTTTTTGTTCATCAATAGTTTGAGCATGTATACCTTTTTTTTCAAAAAACGCTTTCTTGCCTACGTTTGTCATTCGTTCTTTAACAATGTTATCGTAAGTTTCTTTATCAATAAGACCAGAAAAGGTTGGTACTTCTCCTTCAAGAAAGGTCATGTTTCCACCATATCCTACAAGAGCAATTCGCACGGTATTTATTGCGGTAGAATATGAGCAATTTAACTTTGATTCCAGATCATACTTTTTTACTAACTGTTCCAGAGTACTTCCTTTTATAAAATCATCAGCCAAAGTAGGTATCGTTTCTTGTATTTTAAAAGCTGAAATTATTGAATTCTTTATCCCGATCTTTTGCTCGCCAGATAATTCAGAAAAAAAAGTTCCCTCAGGAATAACATCGATATTTTTTACCGGCTCAAATTTTTCCATATCAAAATTATAGCATAAAATAAATGCTTTTTTTATGCAAAAATCTGTGTTATATTTTGTTTTATGCAATCAAGCGAGATTCGTGAGCGGTACCTAAAATTCTTCGAAAAAAGGGGACATAAAATAATCCCTTCTGCTTCTCTTGTGCCCGAAAATGACCCATCATCTCTCTTTACCACAGCAGGTATGCAGCCGCTCGTTCCGTACCTTTTAGGTGCAAAACACCCAGCCGGAACAAGGCTTGTAGATGTCCAAAAATGCGTCCGTACGGGCGATATTGAGGACGTGGGAGACAATCGTCACCTCACGTTCTTTGAGATGCTCGGCAACTGGTCCTTCGGTGATTACTTTAAAAAAGAAGCTATAGAATGGAGCTTGGAATTTCTGACAAGCAAAGAAGAAGGTCTTGGTTTAGATATCAATAGGCTTTATGTGACCGTCTTCAAAGGCGAGGATGGAATTCCTCGTGACGAAGACTCCATAAAATTTTGGAAAGCAAATTTTGCAAAACATAATATAAAAGCCGAAGTTGCCGGAACTGATGAAACCATACAAGATGCTATAAAAATTATTCCTCTTGGAAAAGATGATAATTTTTGGATCGCTGGAACGACTGGTCCATGCGGGGGAGATACCGAGATGTTTTATGATGTCCTTGGAAAGGGAAAGGTTGAAGGAAAGTTTCAGGATCTTGTGAAATCAGGAAGAATTATCGAGATCTGGAATGATGTGTTCATGGAATTCAATAAAACTGTCGATGGCAAATATGAAAAACTTCCAAAGCCAAATGTAGATACCGGAATGGGACTCGAAAGAACGACTGTTGTCATGCAGGGAAAAAGTACAGTTTTTGATACGGATATATTTAAATCACTACTTTCAAAGATACAAGAGCTAGCTATACGATATGATGAAAAATCTGGACGAATTATTGCAGATCATATTCGAGCAGCAACATTTATGATTTCTGACGGTGTTGTACCATCTAACACAGAGCAAGGATATGTACTAAGACGTCTTTTAAGAAGAGCAATTATTCATAGTCAAAAAATAAATATGAATTATGGTTTGGAAAAAGATATAAATGGTATATTTTCTCTCGCTGATATTGTAATAGAAAAACTTGGTAACGTTTATCCTAATCTAAAAAATCAAAAAGATAATATAAAAGGAGAAATTCTAAAGGAAGAAATGCGTTTTAAACAAACTCTTGAAAAGGGTTTAAAAGAGTTTGAAAAATTCCAATGGATGGGAGTTCCCGATGAAGAACTACTTGAAAATACTAATAGAACAGTTGCTTTCGCTGGACATGCAGCTAAAGTTCTCACGGGTGAAATTGCATTTAATCTTTTTCAGACGTACGGTTTTCCAACTGAGTTAATAGAAGAAATTGCAAAAGAAAAAGGAATTTTACTTTCACCAGATTTTAAAAGAAAAATCGAAGACAAATTCAAAGAACACCAAGAGATTTCAAAAGCTGGTTCAGAACAGAAATTTAAAGGCGGACTTGCTGGAACAGGAGAAATGGAAACAAAATATCATACAGCTACGCATATGCTTTTGGCATCGCTTCAAAAAGTTCTCAAATCTGAAATAGTTCAAAAGGGAAGTAATATCACTGCCGAGAGACTTCGCTTTGATTTCAATTGGCCGGAGAAAGTTCCCGCGGACAAGCTCAAAGAAGTTGAAGATCTCGTCAATCAAAAAATCCAAGAAAAACTCCCAGTAGAAATGGTAGAAATGCCAAAAGAAGAAGCACAAAAGATCGTGACGACATTTTGTATCGATCTCTCCAAATATGCAGATACTGTAAAAGTTTACAAAATAGGAGTAAAAGACGGAAGCTATTTCAGTATAGAATTCTGCGGTGGTCCTCATGTCAAAAATACTGGCGACCTCGGACATTTTAAAATTGTAAAAGAAGAAGCTTCAAGCGCGGGAGTGAGGAGAATAAAGGCGGTGTTAGAATGAAAATAAAATTATGACTAATCCAGAAAATAAACATCAAAATATTGATACAGACACTTCAGAAGAAATTAAAACAAGACAGAATATAGAAAATATTGAAAAAATACCATTAAAGATAGAAGATCTTAGAAACCCATCTCTACGCGCATTTAATCTGGATAAATTTATAGATGTTATACATAGAGTAAGGAATGAAGACTTTTATAAACTTTCTGGTGAATTTAACGACTCAGATTATGGAAAATACATGAGCTTGTTTGCTTCCTCGGAATCAAATAGTTGGAGCGAAGCTATAAAAAGTGCAATAGCTATACAGATTGTACTAACAACTCCGCCAGGTAATAAAGGTATTAGTTCTTTTAAAGATAGAACTGATGTTGAAGTTAAAATATTAATGAATGAGAGAGACGGTCGGATCTTTAATTTTATATTTGATAAGGATGGCAAATATCACAACTGTAATTGGAAAGACGTAAACCTACAGGATAGGTTGAAAGGTGATATTAATAAAGATACTACGTTTGAAATCAAACCAGATCTAAATGAATTAGAATAATAAAAACACTGCAAGCTTTTGGCTCGCAGTGTTTGATGCGCCTTGATACGCACCGAGTTCAGACCATCCTCTTGACTAAAACGCTGTAATTATCCGACATCCGGAATTTGCAGCATCTTCCCTTGTAATTCTCCAGGCTGTCCAGGGAATATCCACGCTCGTTGAAGATCTTGGCCTTGTCGATCTCATACAAAGTAACCTCATCTTTGTGCGAGATCAGGAAGTACATCATGTTGTGTGAGCTATTAAAAATCCCCATAACTTCCACGATGATGCCGTCCTCGATGCTTTGCAGGTCCTTTGCCGCCCCCCGAGCATCCCTCCCGCCGGAATAGCGGCCCATCCAAAACATGAGCAGGCAAATCAACATGACAATTAGGATCATCATGTACATCCTCCAGGAACATAGATTTTGACCACCAACACCCAAATTCAATTATATACTAATAAACAACTTTTGTCAATTATAAGTTTTGTGAAGCGAAACCCAGAACCAAGATTCAATTTTTCCATGCCTTATTTCCTTGCTCCTGTTCCTTTCTCATACTATAATATGCTCATATATGAGTCTTTTTTCTTTCAAAAAGCAGTCTACTTTATCTTTTGTTTTTGATGTTCGTGACGCATCTATCACACTCGCTGCAGTGAGGCTTGAAAAGGGGGAAAAGTCGGAATTTATTTTTTGCCAAAATTTCTCTATTCAAGTTAAAGATACAAGCGATCATAAAAAATATCTGGATTCAATGCTCGCAACGCTTGATCAGGCGGTTCTTTCGGTGAGAAAATCACTTATAAAGATCGGGCACACGGAAAAAATAAAAGACCATTTCTTTTTTATCGGTTCTCCATGGAGTATTTCGGAAAGCAAAATGATACGAGTTCAAAAGGATAAGTCATACGAGATCAGCAATACTTTTTTGGAAAAAATAATTACAAATGAAGAGACTCTTGATGAGAATAAAATAGAAAAAACTTCCGGCGACCACAACTGGCAAGTACTTGAGGAAAAGATACTTCAGTCAAAGCTCAATGGCTATGTCGTTGAGAAGATATTCGGCAAGAAAACAACCGATTTTGAAACAGAGATCTTTGTTTCTTTTATTCCCTACGAGGTAAAAAATAAGCTGTATTCCTTTGCAGAGACAAAGCTCGGCAAGAGCAGGCCGAAACATGCAGGCTCATCCATACTTCCTTCATATTCATTCATGCGCGATGCATATCCGGAGAAAAGTGATTTTATCCATGTAGATATAGGCAGTTTTTTGACGGATATATATGTCGTCAAGGATAACCTCATTTTTGCAGTTGCATCTTTTCCCTCCGGTGAAAGAGACATTCTGCATTCTGTGGTGAAGAAGACAAAAACATCTGAGCACCTTGTTTCTTCGGCAGTCGCTATCCATCGTGACGAGAACTATGATACTGTTCCAAAAAAAGATTTTGAAAAACAGATGAGTCCGCAGATCGATGCATGGCTTTCAAAGCTGAGCGATACACTGTCGCAATTTTGCTTGGAACTCGATGTTCCAAAAGATCTGTTCATTGCACCGCGAAGCGAGCTTTCAAAATTTATTGCGAAAGAGATAGCTGACAGGAAGGAAAAAGGATTGAAAGTCTTGGGAATGGACATAGAAACGCAGCTTGTGGATGAGCAGATCATAAATAACCAAGTTGTGAATGGAAGATCTTTTATAAATGAGCCCGGCATAAAGATAGATGTGGCTTTTTTGAGCAAGATAATATAAGAAAAAGGTGTATAATAGCAGCAGTAATAAATAATAAAACAGCATGGCACGAAAATTAATACAAGATATTATCGTAAAGGGAAAAAATACGGATACTCCTCGTATGAATCCTGTCACAAACGTGAAGCCAAACACTGAAAGAAAATTATCGGAAAATGATCTTCTTACAAAACGACAAAGTTTCAAAAATGTTTTTCCTGAAAAGACCGCAAGAGTCGAGAAAAAGAAGAGAGTCATTGAGGAAGTGGATAATTATAATGAGTCTGGCGAGAAAATTTCCAAGAATTCTCACGTTTTTCTTTGGGTTGTCTGTATCATCTCAGTTGCCACACTTTTATTTTTTGTCTCATCTCTTTTTTCTACCGCAACTTTGACCATAACTCCAAAAGAAGAACCGATCCTTCTCGGCGATGTTTATTCGATCACAATGGGTACAACTACTCAAAGTACAGCTACTTCCTCGGGATTGCATTATCAGGTGGTAACACTCAGCAAGAATCTCTCTGAATCTTTACAAACAAGTGGCCAGCAAAATGTTACCCGAAAAGCTACGGGAAAAGCCATCATTTATAACAATTACAGTGCAGCGACCCAAAGACTCATCAATAACACTCGTCTTGAGACAAAAGATGGGCGCATATATAGGATAACCCAATCAGTGAATGTGCCGGGTATCAAGACAGTTGGTGGTGTCAAAACACCAGGAAGTGTGGAAGTTACCATTACCGCTGATGCGCCTGGAGATAGCTACAATATGAAATTGTCAGATTTCAAAGGTGATTTCACGATACCCGGGTTCAAAAATATGGCCCAATACAATGCATTCTACGCGCGTCTTTCTGCAGATGTGACAGGAGGTTTCATTGGAAGTGCAAAAACAGTCTCATCTGATGTACTTTCTGCGGGCAGAATACAGCTGAAAAATAATATCCAAGCAGAGCTTATAAAAGATGTCTATTCTCAAAATGCCGATAAAAATATTATTTTTAAGAATGATTATTTCATAGACTACAATGATCTGCCGGATAATTCCGATCAGACAAGCTATTCGATCTCAGAATCCGCGACTATCTATGCGATCGCCTTTGATAAATCTGAGCTTGCCGCTTTTGTCGCAAAAAATAAACTGGGGGATTATAACAACTCAAATGTCGATGCGATCTGGGGCGATGATATACTTGTGATGGTCTCCGGCATGACGACAACGCCATGGCTCGAGAATACGCTCAAGATAAAATTCACCGGAAGTGCAAAGATCGTCTGGTCATATGATTCGGCAAAGATCCTAAATGCGATCAAAGGACAAAATAGATCAATTTTGAAAGATATTGTGAGTGAGAACAACGCTTCGATTGTTGAGATGTCAGCAAGTATTATGCCTATGTGGGAATCATCATTTCCAAAGAATACAAACAAGATCAAAATTGTTGATGTGGTGCGAGATGCAAAATAATTGCTTGATATAAAAATCCATAATGGAACTTACAAAATTAAATAAACTACTTTGTGTGTTTTTTGTCTGCACACTTTTATTTTTTGTCACTTATGTTTTTGCCGAACATTCCATTGCTCGTCAAACCCAGATCTTTTACAGTTTGGATAAGCGGGCCAATGATCAACAAGTCATCAGAGTCATTGATAATGCCAAGACATATGTCTATTTTGCCATTTATACGTTTACAAAAGAGGATATTGCCGATGCTCTCATACGTGCAAAACAGCGGGGTTTGATCATCTGGGGGATCACTGATGCCGGGCAATCGATCTCAAGCTATGAAAAACCTGTTTTAGATAAATTAAAAACTGCCGGTATACTTGTTGAAACCCAAAAGCACGTTGACGGTATTATGCATATCAAAGCCGTGGTGACCGATAATGCCTATGCACTCGGAAGCTACAACTGGACTGACAGTGCGACTGTTGCAAATGACGAACTACTTGAGATTGGTACAAACAATGATCTTCGACAGCAATATTTCGATATTATTAAAAAAGTATTAATTACCAATGAATAACAAAAAACAAAATAGCATAGGTATCATTCTATGTGTCATCGTTATTTTTTTATATATTGGTTTATGGTGCGTTCTTCCCATACCGAAGAAATAATCGATCCATCTTCTCATGTGTATGCGGCAAGTAGTACATCCGAAAATAGTACAATCGCCGGCATTGTTGATTATACAAATGCAAATTCATATATAGGCAAAAATGCAACCGTGCAAGGTATGCCGGTGCGTATCTATACCTCTGCAAAAGGAACTGTATTTTTTGACTATTGCATCAATTATAAAAATTGTCCGTTCAGTGTCGTTATTTTTGCAGATGATGCGAAGAAATTTGCTAATATCATGAGCTATCAAAATACGAATATTTCTGTTACCGGTCTTCTTAAAAGTTACAATGGCCATGCTGAGATAGCCGTGACTAGCCCAAGCCAGATCAATTAGCCATTGACTCCTCATTTATAATTTGTTACCATAAGCCGTTGTTTATTAAAAAATGCAATTACCCAACAAAATTAAGCAGACTGAGACAGGTATCGTGCTTGAAGCGTTCCCAAACACATTATTTCAAGTAAAATTGGATAATGATAAAGGCGAATTGCTCTGTTATTTAGCCGGTAAAATGAGGCTTCACAGGATAAAGATACTGATAGGAGATAGAGTGGATGTTGTGCTCGATGAGTATGGTGGAAAAGGCAGAATAACAAGACGATTTTAAATACTATGAAAGTAAAAGCTTCAGTGAAAAACATTTGTGCGAAATGCAGGACTTTGCGAAGAAAAGGCAGAGTGCATGTTGTCTGTACATCAAACCCAAGGCACAAGCAGAGACAAGGGTAAAATACAGTTGATTTTTTATTAAGGAAATGCTAATCTAACAGCTCTTGTAATTTTTATGCGTATCGTCGGTATCACAATTCCAGAAAACAAAAGATTGAAAGTAGGACTTACGGTGCTTTACGGCATCGGTCTTCCGCTTGCGAGACAGATCCTTATTCAGGCAAAAGTCAATCCTGACAAAAAGCCGGGAGAGATCACTGCCGATGAAGAGGCAAAGATCAGAAAGATCGTAGAGGCCAGAAAGATAGAAGGAGACCTCAAAAGAGAAGTTGCCGGAAACATCAAACGACTCAAAGATATCAAGAGCTACCGAGGCACGAGACATATGAAAAAGCTTCCTTCCCGAGGACAAAGAACCAAGACCAATTCAAGAACACTGAGAGGTAATACCAGAAAGACCATGGGAACAGGTAGAAAGAAGGAAGAAAAGAAATAATATCTAATACATAACGAACAATGGGTAAGAAACGAATAGTAAAAACAGGAGATACAAAGGATGCCGCGAAAGCAGCTCCAGAAGCAAAGAAATCAAAAAGAAGAGTTGATTCTGGTATTTTGTATGTCCAATCAACCTATAACAATACGATGGTGCTTTTGACTGATAAAAAAGGCAATGCACTTCTCGCATCTTCAGCAGGTGCGCTTGGATTCAAAGGAGCAAAAAAGGGAACACCATTTGCAGCTGCAAAGGTTGGCGAAGTGCTTGGTGAAAAAGCGATGGATTTTGGTCTTAAAGAGATCGATGTCGTCGTCAAAGGCGTCGGCTCAGGAAGAGAATCAGCGATCAGGGGTTTTATATCAAAAGGTGGTGTGAATATTATCAATATCAAAGACGAAACTCCAGTTCCTCATAACGGTCCAAAGCCTAAGAAACCACGAAGAGTCTAAAAATTAAAAATATGATAACAGGAAAAAGATATAAAATAGCAAAAAGACTCGGCGCAAGCGTTTTTGAAAAGACGCAGGGCAAGAAGTTTGCACTCAGAATGGATACGAAAAAGGCCGGGAAAAAACCACGAAGAGCCGGATCAGATTTTGGTTTGCAGCTTTTGGAAAAACAGAGAGCAAGAGTCACCTATGGTATGAGCGAAAAGCAGTTTAAAAATTCCGTAGAGAATATCCTCAGCAAAAAGACGACCAATATCAACGAAGCCCTTGTTCAAGAACTTGAGACAAGACTCGATAACACCGTATATAGACTTGGTTTTGCACCAACACGCCAGGCATCACGACAAATGGTCAACCACGGACATATCAATGTAAATGGCAAAAGACTCTCGATCCCTTCATACAAAGTCTCGATCGGTGACATCATATCAATACGAGAAGGAAGCCAGAAAAAGGCATTATTCAAAGATTTGAATGAGAAGTTCAAGGAGCACAAGGTTCCTTCATGGCTCACCCTCGACGAAGGAAAAAGAGAAGCAAAAGTCCAGGGTATGCCAAAGATCGCTCCAAATGAGCTTTCATTTGATGTTTCCCAGATATTCCAATATTACAGCAAATAAAGTCGATCGTGTGCGAAGATCAAAAATCACCAATCATTTTATTAGCAACTGAAATTTTTAATAATTTTTAAAAATAAAAAATATGCCTGATCAATATAAAATATTATTGCCATCAAAGCCAAGAATCGTATCGGAGGATGCGAATTCTGGTGCGTATGAAATAGAAGGTTTGTATCCCGGATACGGACATACCCTTGGAAATTCTCTCCGAAGGATCATTCTTTCTTCCATTCCGGGAGTCGCTATCACATCAGTGAAGATAAGCGGTGTTGATCATGAATTTTCAACTCTGAAAGGAGTGAAGGAAGATGTCATCAATATTATTTTAAATTTGAAAAGAGTCAGATTCAAGACGGTCAACGACGAACAGCATACCGTAGAATTGAAGATAAAAGGTATTCAGGATGTGACAGCTGGTGATATCAAAGTGCCAGGCCAAGTTGAAGTATTGAATTCTGATCAGCACATCGCAACCATCACTGACAAGAACACTGAGCTTGTGATCGAAATGAAGATCCAGAAAGGTCTCGGTTTTGTTCCAAAAGAAACTATTCAAAAAGACAAAGTGGAAATAGGTACGATCGCTCTCGATGCTATTTTTACTCCTATCAGAAGGGTCAATTACGATGTTGAGAATATGCGTGTTGGAGACAGAACAGATTTCAACAAACTGAAGATCTCAATAGAGACCGATGGTTCCATTACTCCAAAAGAGACACTTGAAAAGTCTATATTCACCATGATAGAACAGTTAAAAGCAATCGTTGGTTTTGAAGAGCCCGAGGAAGAAGTAGAGGAGAAAAGGTCTGAAAAAGGCGGAAACGGCAGCGAAAAAGAAGCGGATTCAGAATTTCTTAAAACAAGAGTTGAAGGTCTTGATCTTTCAGTACGAACAACAAACGCCTTGTCAGCCGCAAATATACGAACAGTCGGTGGTTTGGCAAAGAAGAAGGAAAAGGATCTTTCAGATATAGAAGGACTTGGCGCAAAAGGCATCCAAGAGATCAAAAAAGCATTGTCAAACTTCGGTATTACCCTGAAATAATATTACACCATCATGTTACACAGCAATAAGAACAAACAGCTCTCAAGAACAAGAAATCAACGAAATGCATTGATCAATACACTTGCAGTTTCTCTTGTTAGAGACGGCAAGATCACCACAACAGAGATCAAGGCGAAAGTTTTGAAATCTTTCATTGAAAAGCTTGTTACCAAAGGCAAGAAAGGCGATCTGAACGCACAAAAGCTTATTGCAAGCACCATTGGTCCGACTTCAGCACGAAAGATAATCAAAGAGATAGCCCCAAAATATGCTGACAGAAAAGGCGGTTATACCAGAGTTATTAAGTTGCAGAGACGATTGTCCGACGGATCAAGCATGTCCCAAATAGAATTTGTATAATAAAAAATATATGGAAAAGAAAATTTATAAAATAGACGCGACAGGGGGAAAGATCGGCAGAATAGCGACAAAGGCTGTTCATATACTTACCGGTAAGAATAGAGCAGATTATGCTAGAAACAAGGTGTTTGATGTTCAGGTAGTCATTGATAATGCGTCAAAACTTGATATTTCCGAAGGAAGAATGGAAAAGACATACAAGAGATATTCCGGCTACCCAGGAGGTCTTCACGAAAAGAGCATGGAACAGATCATAGAGAAGAAAGGTAAGGGTGCAGTGCTCAAGCTTGCGATCGGAGGCATGATCCCTCACAACAAATTGAAATCAAGGATCATAAAGAATGTCTTGATCAACGAGTAAGCATCTGTCACAATTTTAATAACAAAAAAATGGAAAAAACTATAAAAAACAAGATTTCTTCAGAGTCAGGTGAACGATATGTCGAAGCAGTCGGCAGAAGAAAGACTTCTATTGCACGGGTCAGAGCGACTCCTTCAGCAAAAGGATCGATCTTGATCAACGACGGAAAGAGTATACAGGATTATTTTCATGTGGAAGCTCATAGAATTTCCGCACTTGAATCATTGAAGAAAGCCGGTAAAGAATCAAGCCTTACCATAACCGCACGAGTAAGCGGCGGGGGAATCAATTCCCAAGCAGAAGCTTTGAGACATGCAATAGCCAGAGTCCTCATCAAGATGGACCCAGAACTCAGAAAAGACATGAAGAAAGAAGGATTCCTCAAAAGAGATCCTCGAGCAAAAGAAAGAAGAAAGTTCGGTTTGAAGAAGGCAAGAAAAGCTCCACAGTGGTCAAAAAGATAATATTAAAACCCCGAGGCTCCACCTCGGGGTTTTAATAATAAAAAAACCCGAAGCGCATAGCAGCCTCGGGTTTTTATCTGAGAGGATCGATCCTCAGTCGTCATATTCGTCCAGAGATTTGCTGTATCCCCAGAAGAATTTAACCAGTCCGATTATAAAACAAACAACAATGATAAGAAGAAGAATACCGATCCCTTTTGCACCTAAAATGAGCCATTTTGCCACGATTGCCCTCCTAATGAGGCGTGAATAAACTTTCGTATTTAATATTACCTATTTTACTAGAAAAGTCAAAGAAAAATTTCCCGAGGCTCCACCTCGGGGTTTTTATACAGTTTCAAAAATTCCCCCTAGGTGGAGCCTCGGGGTGATTTATGCTCTATAATCCATGTTCTTTAAAACAACGAACGTATTTTTTGTCCTCATGTTCAAGATGCACCACAAGCCAATTTTCAAGAAAATCAACAAGTGCAGGAACGGTATCGAGTCCTTTTATCTCAAAATTTTTCATAAGAACAGCAAGTTGTTCCTTTAATTTTGTATGATACTCGATATGCATGTCTTTAAGTTCATAATGAAAAAGATCAAAATATTTTTCTTCTGTACTGAAATGCAGGTATGTGTAATCTTTTAAATCACTCAGTAATATCCCGAGTTCTTCTTTAGATTCTTTCTTGTAGAAAGCCGTATATGCTTGATCCATCAATTCTAAGAACTGTCGATGTTGATTGTCTAGGATATCTATTCCGAGGCTATATTCATCTTTCCACTCTATATGATCTGACATGTTTTTATTTTGTTTAAATATTATTTTATAGGTCAATTATATCAGAAAAACCCCGAGGCTCCACCTCGGGGTTTTTATACAGTTTCAAAAATTCCCCCTAGGTGGAGCCTCGGGGGAATTACCAACAGGTTTTTAGCAAGTATTTCTTAATATATAATACGATGTGCGGCAGTGTGTGAATTTAAAAACTATTTTTAATGAAATTTTTTAAAAAATCTCCTTTATATATCTTTTTTATTTTATTATTTGTCTTTTTGATTCAGTTTACTCATTCGTTTGCTGAGACAGATATCCACGGTGATCATATATCGGCAGATATGACTTGGATGGCGGATACTGGACCATATATTGTTTATGAGAGCCCAACCATAGATGCGGGTGCAATTTTAACTATTGAGCCGGGGACAATTATTGAATTTGATTATGGGCAATCTATTATTATTTCAGGGAAACTAATCATAGAAGGTGAACCTCTCAATAAAGTTATTTTTACTTCGCTGTATGATACCGGAAATGATAATTCCACAGCGTACTATGGCGATTGGCAGGGAATAAAGATATCTGCCGGAGGAAGCTATGATATAAAAAATTCTCAAATATCATATGCAGGAACAGCACTCGCATCAGATGATGCAAATGGAACCCTTGATTCAGTGGATGTTTTACATTCTCAAAACGGTATCAGCCTTATGAATAATAGTTCCGCTGACATAACTAATATAAATATTGAAGACATTATTTCTGCTGGAGTATCTTTGAATAATAGCAGTAAAATATCCATGAAATCTTCAAAAATAAAAAATGTGTATGGTGGCGGAGTGTATGTCATCAGTGACAGTATTTTTACTTTTGAAAATTCAGACATGGAAAATATCATTGGTTATCTATTTCTCATGTATTCCATGAGCACTTCTTCGATCGCATCATCACATATGACTAACCTGAACGATATGATAGATGTGATCGGAAATAGCCATATCGATCTTGAAAATTCGCATATAGACACGGTCTCGGGACAAATGATGGATCTTATAGAAAATAGTTCCGCATATATAAGTAATTCCAGCATCAATAATATAGGTTCCGGTATTGAAGCATATGATAATAGCAGTCTTGATATTGAAAGTTCAACCATTACAAATATTACGAGTGGCGGATGGGCGGCATTTTCTATTTTTAATAACAGTAAGGCAAATATTGTCAATTCGGACATAAAAAATATTTTTTGCAGCTCGGTATTACAGGTATTCAATGCCAGCAATTTAAATTTTTCAAGTTCAACGATAAAAAATACTAATGGCACTATGATCGAGGCATTTACAAGTGATTGGAGTGGATATGGAAGTACAAGTCTTACAGTTACCACCTCCACAATAAGTGACGGGGATACGACTGGACTTGAGATTTTTGGAATAGTAGATGCAAATATTACAAACAGTAAGATCACTAATTTTTTAGGAGACGGAATACAAGTTTATCAAAAGCCCACAGTGAATATAGATAGTAGTGAAATTTCTGGAAATAATAATGGAATTGAAAGCTGGGGAGCAAACTTAAATATAAAAAATAGTATGATCGTCGATAACACTTTATTTGGCATCACCAATTTACAAGGAGATGATAGATTTCCAATGATTGAAGCCGCAAACAACTGGTGGGGTAACGCATCCGGACCATTTAATATCAGCACAACTACTTCTGGGACAGCAAATCAAGTAACTGATAATGTGAATTTTACTCCTTGGCTTTTAACTCCGCCAGGACAAAAACCAACTTGCTGTTCTAATGTTTTATTTATTCCAGGACTTGAAGGAAGTCGATTATATAAAAAAGGTCTTATTTCTGAAAATCAGCTTTGGGAGCCAAATTGGAACAATGATGTTGAGAAACTCTATTTAGATTCAAATGGAGATAGTTTAGATAAAAGTATTTATACACGAGACATTATAAAGAGGACAAATATCGGGCTTGGAATTTTTGATGAAAATGTTTATCAAAGTTTTTCTGATACAATGGACGGTTTGGTTGATAAAAAAGACATAAACGCATGGGAAGCTATACCATATGACTGGAGACTTGATATCAATACAATAATCTCAGATGGAGTACGGCTTGGGAACGGAAGCAAGTTTAATTTTGTAGATGAATTGATAAAGCTTGCAAATTCTTCCCAGACTGGCAAAGTAACGATCGTAACGCATAGTAATGGCGGACTTATTGCAAAAGCACTCATTAATGAGTTAAGATCTCGTGGAGAAAGTAATTTAGTAGATAATATTATTATGGTTGCGGCTCCACAGCTTGGTACACCGGAAGCCGTAGCAAGTATGCTTCATGGCGATGGTCAAGAAATAGCTGGCGGATATGTTCTGAGCAAATTTACCGCACGAAAATTGGGCGAGAATATGATGAGCGCCTACAATCTCTTACCACAAGCGGAATATTTTAACAAAGTATCAACACCTGTTATTGTGTTTGATCCCTCCATAGATAAGATAAATGATCTTAGATCAAAATATGGCAATACGATAGATTCATTTGCCGAATTGCGGGATTTTCTTTTGGGTGTAGATGGAAGAGCTGAGATGGATTACAATATTGATGAACCAGCAATCTTAAAAACAAATTTATTTGATCAAGCCGAGAATAATCACAATACTTTAGATACTTGGATACCACCGGATAATATTAAAGTAATACAACTTGCTGGTTGGGGAGTAAAAACATTAAGTGGAATACGGTATATAACAAAAAAGGACTGCACCTTTGGCCTTCAATGCACGACTGTTTTGGATAGACAACCAATAATTACTGAAGATGGAGATGGGGTGGTATTGGTACCAAGTGCCACAACGATGAATTTAGGGAAATATTATATTGATTTGAAAACAATGTATGATGATTTTAAAAATAAAATAGTAACTCATGCTAATATTTTTGAAGCTACTTCAACCATTCAATTTATTACAAATACCGTTTTGAACATAACTGATAGTTTGCCAGAGTATATAACAACGGAAGAACCTACCTCAACAAATAAAACTTTGGAACTAGCACTACACTCACCAGTATCTATTGATGTATATAATGCAAACGGTGATCATACTGGGCTTGCGGATAATCCAAATTCGAACTCAGATCTTCAGTTTATGGAGCAAAATATTCCTGGCAGTCGTTATATGGATTTTGGAGAAGGTAAGTACGTTTTTCTTGATGATGGCGCTTCATACAATATCAAACTTCACGGTCTTGCTGTTGGTATATTCACTCTTGAAGCAAAAACTCTTTCTTCGCGAGGAGAGACGATAAATGAATCGCAATTTGAGGATATTCCAACATCGCCACATATGGAAGGAAATATGCTCATTGATAATACAGTAAGCAGTTCTACGGTTGTTTTGGATATTGATGCAAACGGAGATAGTATTGATGATTTTCATTTACAACCGGGTCAAAATGAAACTATTCCAGCAGAGGTCACAAGCACTAAGCCAATCCCTTCAAGTATAATTGGGAGCGAACTAAGTCATGTGATACCTCAGGCTATCTCTATCTCACAACCAAATATGGTCATTCAGAAAGATCAGCCTGTTAAGAAAATATTGCCGATAATTGAAAAGGTTATTGAATCTATACCGAATGATATGATTAAAATAAGTAATCAAAGAATACCGATTCATATGACCCAAAAAAATACTTTAAATCTATCTTCAGACAGTATTTTATCATTAAAAAATAAAAATGATCTTTCTGTAGCGACGACATTGAAAGATCCATCAGACGATCAAATATCATTAATTATCCTTTTGGAATTCATAGTCATTCTTTTTACCAGTTATATATTTTATAGGAAAAATAGGAATTAAAAACAAAAGATGTTATTATCTATAGAAATAATATGAAATATAGAATAATTTTAATTTTTGTAATTTTATTACTAGGTATTATATTTGGGTTTTTAAAATATTTGTTGCACCCAGAAACAATAGGTTTATGTCAAAATAATGGTTTGTGTAATTCTTTCTGGTCTCTTGGTGTGGCATGGCCATTACATGAAAGTTTATTATATTTAATTATCTCAATCATTCCTTTAATTTTTCTCCCTTTTTCTTTCCTAAAAATTTGGCTCAAAATAATGGTTCCTTACTTTTTAATTGTGCTTATTTTTATTATCAGAACCCCAGATCTTTGCAGCGGTTTTCTTTGTTGGGATCGAACGCTTGTGGCAAGTGGTTTCGCCAAACTTTTTCTTATACTAACGGTCCTTATCATTATTATTCAGTCAATATATTTTTTCATTATTTCAAAGCGAAACAAAAAGATCAAAAGCTAAACAAAAACCCCGAGGTGGAGCCTCGGGGTTTTTGTTTAATACTTCCTTATCACTCCTTTTACTACCGCAGCCACTTTTAATTCTTCCTTCGGATAAATAGGTTTAAAATTCTTGTTTGCTGGTTCAAGCCAGGTTTTGCCGCTCTTTTTTCTTAAAAATTTCATTGTCCATCCGCCGTCAACATATGCAATGACGATATCACCGTCTTTTGGTTCCTTTTTCCTTTCTGCCACTACGAGGTCTCCTTCACGAATGCCCTCATCTATCATTGAGTCGCCTTTGACCTCAAGCACGTAGCTTGCGCTTTTATCACCAATCAAATAATCATCGAGGCTTATGGTATCAGTCAGTGCGTCTGACATGGTAGGAAAACCAGCTTCTACAAGACCGAGGAGAGGGATCTCTTCAAATGATCTACTTGGGATGAGATAGCCTTTTGAGTCTTTGCTGAGCACCCCTTCTTCTATAAGATTATTTACAAGTTTAAAAACCGCGTTCTTTGATTTGAATCCAGTCAGCGTCATAATCTCGCTATAAGCCGGCATTCTTTTATTTTCTTGATAGAAGGCTATTATTTTGTCTTTATAATCACTCATATTTATTTTATAACTTTGAGTTTATTATAGTACAAATGTTGCCATTACGTTAATCGCTCTCTTGAGCCAATTTGAATTGAATTTCTTGAGTCTGTGCATATCGGATAGGCGAGAGAGCAAGAATCTATGTCTCAGAGCTTCTCTTTTATATGGCAGACCTTTCAATATTTTGACATCGATAATATCATTGAGCTTGTGCAACTCCTCTCTGATCGTTTTTTCTAAAGTTAATTTTGACATGGCTTTTATAATTTAAAACTTGTAACTCTTTGCTAGAGGTATTATAGGTGAACTATCGTTCACCTGTCAAAGAATAACTGTGGATAAGTGAAAATACTTTGAGTATTTTTAAATATAACAAAAAATAAGGCTTATTTATTAGCTTTTTATTGTATTTGACAAATATATTTTTATAGTTTACTATTGGAATCGAATAGTTAGTCGAGATAAACATTCGGCTTTCAGGAAAGGCAGGAAACTCTCATGAACATTCGCGCTTTGGAAGGGCATAAGGTCATGGTGACCAAAGAGTCTGCCAAGAACGGGCATGACCATGACGGGGAAGCCGTGCGGAAACATCTCACGCTGCGGAAGCACTATACGGTCAAAAAGACCGAAGTCCACAACTTTCATTCCTACGTTTGGCTCAAGGAAGTTCCTGGTGTTTCTTTCAACACCGTGAACTTCGTGGATGTGGAAGTGCAGAGCGAGAAAAAAGCCACCGCCGGCAAAAAATAACGAGGTGTGCTGTTCATTCCGAGATGCACTGTTCTACGTTTGATCTTTTTGTTTCGCCCCCGGAGCATTTCGCTCTGGGGGTCTTTTATTGACTATTTTGTCATTTAAAGATAACCTTATATCAGTATTCATTCAGTTCGAAAAGCTCTTTAAATCTCGGAGGGATAGTCATGAGCAAAAGCCTGCAACAGAAAGAAGAAAACATGAAGGTGATCTCTACCTTCCCGAAATCGGAAGAGGATAATCCGGTCAATGCCATGGACGATGACGCTTTTGTCCAATTGTACATCACCCCAGAAAACAACCTTACCAAGAACGAATTGCTCAAGGTTCTTTCTAGCCTTGAGGTCGGCAGCAAAAAGGCCGAGCTTGTTTTGGAAAAGCTTTTGGACATGGGCTTTTCCGTTGAGCATGTGGTTGAGGTTTCCTAAGCACAAGATCATGATTGGGAGACCAAAAAAACCCGTAGCGAATGTGACGCTGCGGGTTTTTCATTTATTATTTATTTCTTTTTTCCAACTTTCTCTCTGACCACTGCCTGCGCTGCTGCGAGTCGCGCGATCGGGACTCTGAACGGCGAGCAGGAAACATAGGTGAATCCTTCCCTATGGCAGAATTCAACTGTTTTTGGTTCTCCTCCGTGCTCTCCGCAAATACCGATCTTCAAGTCTTTTTTCACTGATCGGCCTTTTTTGATGGCAATCCTGATAAGCTCACCGATACCTTCTTGGTCGAGGACTTCAAACGGGTCATAGGCAAAAATATCCTGCGCGACATATTCTTTGAGGAATTTGCCCGCATCATCTCGTGAAAGTCCAGCGCCCATCTGAGTAAGGTCATTCGTTCCAAATGAGAAGAATTCTGCGCCAGCAAGGACTATTTTGTCTGCAATGAGAGCGGCTCGAGGAACTTCGATCATAGTACCGATCTTGTAGTCGATCTTCACTTTTGCTGCTTTCATTCTTGTTTCAACGATGTTTACGATTCTTTCTTTCATGATTGAGAATTCTTTCGTCGTGGCGACGATCGGGATCATGATCTCAGGTCTGACGGCTTTTACTTTTTTGCCGCCAATACCTTTTGTCACTTCAATAGCTGCATCAATGATAGCTTCTGCCTGCATGTCATAAATCTCAGGATAGGTGATTGCAAGTCTGACCCCTCGGTGTCCGAGCATCGGATTGAACTCATGCAAGTCTTCAATCTTTGCCTCGAGAGTCTTTTCTGAGACGTTGAGCTCTTTTGCAAGCTCTGCAATATCTTTCTTTTCTTTCGGCAAGAATTCATGAAGCGGCGCATCGAGAAGTCTTACGGTAACCGTAAGTCCATCCATTGCGCGGAATAATCCGGCAAAGTCACCTTTTTGATATGGATACAATTTTGTCAAAGCCTTCTTTCTCGCTTCAAGTTCGGAAGCCAAGATCATTTCTCTGATGGCTTTGATGCGGGCACCTTCAAAGAACATGTGCTCGGTTCTGCAAAGTCCAATACCTTCTGCGCCGAATTTTCTTGCAACTTCTGCATCATGCGGAGTGTCTGCGTTTGTTCTCACACCGATCTTTCTGAATTTATCAGACCATGCCATAAGCGTTCCAAAGTTTCCAGAAAGGGAAGGGTCCTGAGTATTTAATTTACCATTGTAAACTTTTCCTGTTGAACCATCGAGAGAGATAAAATCTCCTTCTTTCAAAACAATCCCTTTGCTTTTTATGGTCAATGTCTTTGCTTTCTCGTCGATCAATAGGTCTGAACATCCGGCAACGCAGCAAGTACCCATACCTCGGGCAACAACGGCTGCATGGGATGTCATACCTCCTCGTGCGGTCAAAATTCCTTTTGAAGAGTGCATACCATCAATATCCTCAGGCGAGGTCTCAGTTCTTACCAAAATGACGTCTAGGCCTGATTTTGCCTTCTCATACGCCTCAGAAGCCGTAAAGACAACTTCACCGACTGCCGCTCCAGGAGACGCTGGAAGGCCCTGTGCGATGACTTCATCGCGAGAAAGTGCGATGGGATCAAGCTGTTTATGAAGGAGCTGGTTGAGCTGATTCGGGTCAATTCTGAGTATGGCAGTTTCTAACGTTATAAGCTTTTCTTTGACGAGATCAACAGCGATCTGTACGGAAGCCGCTGCTGTTCTTTTGCCATTTCTTGCTTGGAGAATGTAGAGCTTTCCTTTTTCGATCGTAAATTCCATGTCCTGCATGTCTTTGTAATGTTTCTCAACTTTGTTGCAGGTTGTGACAAGTTCTTTATAGATTTTTGGATTTTGTTTTTGGAGTGATGAAACAGCAAGCGGTGTTCTAATACCAGCAACGACGTCCTCACCCTGAGCATTCATCAAATATTCACCATAGAATTTTGCCTCTCCTGTCGAGGGATTTCTGGTGAAGCAAACACCGGTTCCAGAATCGTCTCCGAGATTACCGAAGACCATTGCCTGGATGTTCACGGCTGTTCCAATGAGTCCTTTGATGCTGTTCAATTCTCTGTATCTGATAGCGCGGTAATTGTTCCAAGAATTGAAAACGGCATTTACTGATGCATACATTTGCTCAATAGGATTTTGCGGAAATTCTTTTCCTTTGACGGCCTTTATCTTTGCTTTATATTTTGTGACGACTTCTTTCAGATCTTCCGCGGTAAGGTCAGTGTCATATTTTGCACCTTTTGTGTCTTTTACGGATTCCAAAATGTGTTCAAAGTCCGAGTGTTCCATTTCCATGACAACGCTGCCGAACATCTGCATGAGTCTTCTGTATGAATCCCAGGCAAATCGGGGATTGCCGGTCTTATTTGCAAGGCCAACAACTGATTTATCATTGAGACCGAGGTTCAAAATAGTGTCCATCATTCCTGGCATGGAAGATGCGGCGCCAGAGCGGACAGAAACAAGAAGCGGATCATTTGCATCGCCAAGTTTTTTTCCCATTTTCTTTTCAAGCTTTGCGAGATGGATATCCGTCTGCTTTTTTACTTCAGCATTTATTTTCTTTCCATCTTTATAGTAGAGGGCGCAGGCTTCCGTCGTAATAGTAAAACCTGGGGGAACATTGATGCCAAGAGTTCTCATTTCAGCAAGGTTCGCACCTTTTCCTCCGAGGATCTCTTTCATGTCTTTGTTTCCTTCTTCAAACGCGTACACGTACTTCTTGTTTTTTGCCATATTTTTTTAATTAACTGATAAAAGCTCAATTAAAAAACACCTGACAGGAGTTTTTCAATCTGACAAACTCAATATTTGTTGTGACCTTATTATATTAAATATTATAAAAAAAGATATACTTTTTCACTGTGAAAAAATGTGGTGAAATAAAAAAGACCGGAGCGGGAAGGATAACTTCCCGTATTCCAGTCTTCGGTTGAACCAAGGACCTATTGGATGGGTGGTTGACGGCTTTTGGCCTTCCACCTCATGTTCTACTCAGCACCTCAAAATGCGTGCTTACCAATCGATGTCTTGAGGACGGTTGACGCCCTTTTTACGCGTATTCCGGAGGTTTGGAAGGAACGCAAAATCCGCCGTTTAACCGTCGAGAATATTATTGTTTTTGTAATGTAAAGTCAAGTATTTATTCTGTTCCCTAAAAATGTGTTAAAATACGGTCATGAACAAAAGAGAAATTTCAAAGCCACTTGTCATAGTCCTTTGTATCGCTATCTTTTTCTCATTCTCCTTTTCAGTGCGAGAATATATGAGAATTCATAGGTCTAATATCATAGCCATGTATAGACAGCAAATAACCCAGAAGATCATTCGAAATCATGGCACTTTGACCGAAAAGAATGTCGATCTGATCAGTTCATGGATGACATTCGAATATATCAATAGGATCTTTGCATTGCCGGCAGATTATCTCAAAAATTCACTTGCGATCTCTGATGTTCAATATCCGCGAATTCCGATCTCACGATATGCCAAAAACCACAAACTTGATGAAACTCAATTTATTGCCCAAATAAAGATGGCAGTCGGGGCTTATTTCTTACCTCATTAAACTAAAATGAATCTGTTTCTCTCCTCATTTTTATCTTTTGTCCTGCTGTATAAATATTGGGCACTTTTTATTATTGTTCTCTCATCTTCTTTTTTACTACCACTTCCTACAAACACAATTCTTGTCGCTACGGGAGCATTTGCAAGCCAAGGATATATGGACATATCCGTGATCCTTTTTCTTGCGATCATTGTCAATGTGCTGACTGATTGCTTTGCTTTTTTTCTTACCTATAGATATGGGAAAATCATCATCGATAAGTTTATACCAAAATGGGATGGAAAAGTTTTTAGTGTTGAAAAGTATTTGAGGAATTATGCGTTTGGGACTATTTTTCTGACGAGGATAGCGGGGCCGTTTGCTCCATATGTGAATTTTTTGTCCGGACTTATCGGTGTCAGGTTCAAGAAATTTTTACTGGCGGACTTTTTGGGAAATACGATCGGTACGATATTTTTTGTTTCTGCCGGATATGTGCTTGGAAATTATTGGGAAATATTTATTGATGACATATGGCTCATAACCCTTGCGATCTTTGTTCTGCTTCTGATATATTTTGCCTATAAGTTTTATTCTGAAAAGAAGGAGAATCAAAAAAAATAACGACCAGGGAACCTGGTCGCCGGTAAACCAATGAGAGGGCCCCATTCTATCCGTGGAGGAAGCCAGGATAGAACCCTTGTTTTTGATTCACCTAACCTCGAGGAGTAGCTTGCGGCTGCCTCGAAGATTGATGGCAATTCTAAACTTTTACCTTAAAAAGTCAAATAGATTTATTGATATTGGATATAGATCGGTTTTGGGGTCAATTTCAACAGATCTTGAGGTGTCATCATTGTACTGCTCGCGAGTGTGTCATTTTTATAAAAAAGCTTGAAACCGGTAAATTGCACAGGCTCACTATATATATAATCATGATAGGTAGTCATTTTATTTGCTGGTTTGCCCCAGCCATCCATATTCATAACTATCTGCACCTCAGGCACAGTTTCAATCTCTTTATAGTTGGTGACCATAGGTTCTGTAAAACGATGAATAATGAGTATCTTTGGCGGCAGATCATTTTCTTTTACTAACTGAGCAAGATAATTGATCGTATAGTTGATATCAGCCGCATCAAATGTGCCGATGACTGTTCCTGGTTTTTTGCCATTTTTCATGGAAAATTCTGGATCAATACCAAGATTCACTTGTGGTATTGCAAGATATTTTTTGAGCAGGGGAATTTCCTGTTCGAGTGTGCTTCCTCCGACTTGAACATCAAGAAAGACAATGCCATTTATTTTTTCCGCCATCGCAATGACCATATCTATCTGGCTATCCGGCATTCTCAATCTGTATTTACCGTCCGCACCAGCATATCCTTGGGCTGTGACTGCAATATAGTGGAGCGCCGGCAAGACAGGTGTACTTGGATCTGCAGCATTCCATTTATCTACCTCAGCTTGAAGCATTGAGAGCATTTGATCTTCCGGATATTGTCCAAGTATGCCCATATTCTTTGAGTAAAAATTACCGTAATAAGCGACGATGCGTTTGAATGGCAAAATAGCACCATCATTTGGATACAAGGTTTTTACTGGCCACGGAAGTGTTGAGCTTGCTGTGTATACTGTTGAACTCGCATTTATTTTTTGAATTGTAGTTGAAGCAATAGAAAGAGAGGATGTGCTCGTTGTGCCAATATTGATGTGCGCAAGTTCATTTAATCGAAAATCGTAATCAACTTTATTGAGTGGTGGAAATCTCGGTTCAACAATATTTTTGAGCATATTTTGGGTGATTTTGTACGGCTCATTTTTAAAGCTAAAAAACCCGAAAGTTATAATTGTGAACAAATAGATCAAGCTTATTGCAAGCCAGAAATAAGGATTCTTTAATAAGCTCTTCTTCTTCATTACTTTGAAGTATAGCAGGTATTAAGAAAATAATAAATTTTTTCCCCGAGGCTCCACCTCGGGGATTTTTAATCAGTTTGCTTTCGGAACCCCGAGGTGGAACCTCGGGGGATATTTTTATATTTTAAATTATGAGATCAGATATTCTTTTATTGCTTCTGCTATTGTCTCAATATTTTTTTTGAATTTTGCCTCATCAGGCTCAAGCAAGGTGATGCGAAAACCGTACAGGTCTGAATTAAAACCTGATGAAAGGGGAACGACGCAAATACCGTATGATGCGAGAAGCTGATACACAAATCTTTTATCCAATTGTTTTGTATCGGAAATTTTTTCTATGATCTTTCCAGCCTCTGTATTTGCCGGTATCAATTTTTGTTTATTATTTAATACGCCATCTTTGAAAACAACGGTCACATAAAAAGCTCCATTTGGTTTATGAATAATAAGCTCAGGAATCTTTGAGAAAGTAGTATAAGCGATCTCGGCTTTTTTCTCGTATATGCTATTTCGCTCTGCAAGGTACGGATAGTACTTTGGATCATTCATGACTCTTGGCAAAACTTTTTGAGGCAGGGTAGTGGAACAAACCTCAAGCATCTTTGCATCTAAAAGCGTTTTTGCATATCGCGCGAAGTCGGCATCCTTATCACAATTGTAAAATTCTACCCAGCCGCAGCGAGATCCCGGCCATGGAAATTCTTTTGATATACCGCGCATTGCAAGTCCTGGCACTTCATCAATTACGGCGGCTAACTTTTTATGCTGTATTCCTTCATACACGAGATTTGAATAAATTTCATCAGAAATGATGAAGAGCTTGAATTCTTTTGCGATAGCAACGATCTTCCTCAAAACTTCTTCCGGATATACCATGCCGGTCGGATTGTCCGGATTGACGATCAAAATACCGCTTATGTTCTTGTTCGCCTCAATTTTAGCTCGCATATCGGCAAGATCCGGATACCAATTATTGTTTGGATCAAGCTTGTACGTGATATGCGGCGCATCGGCATGACCAGCTTCGGCTGATGAGTGTGTTGAATATGCAGGATTCGGTCCGATCACTCTCGCACCTGAATGCAGATACGTATAAACTTTTGAGATCGCGTCTCCGAGTCCATTAAAAAATAAAATATCATCCGGAGTTATCTGTATTCCACCCTCAAGATTCCTTTCTTTTGCAATATATTCTCGCGTGGCAAGAAGTCCTCGTGTAGGGGAGTAGGCAAAACTTTCATCGTTATTTTTTATGACATCAATAACGATATCTTTTATCCATTCAGGTACTTTTTCACCTTTTGCCACTGGGTCGCCAATATTTTCCCAGGAGATAGTAATTCCTGTTTTTTCGATTTTTTGAGCTATATTTACGATCTCGCGTATCTCATAGGTGAGCTCATCAGCTCCTTCATATACAATATTATTTCTCATTGATAGATTAAAATTATTTATTCAAGAGGCAGATCATCAGACTTTATCTTTGTTCCGTGTTTTGCCACGAATATTTCACGGCCTTTTTTATAACGCTCTTCCTCGCGAAATTTCTTCACATCGATCGTCAGCCATTCTTTCGGGATATTCCTTATGTACCATGTGCCGGCGCATGGGTCATCGATCTCATAGATAACAAGGAATAACAGCACGATGAGATATGTCGTACTTCCGATAAAAAGCAGCCCGCTTCGCAAGCTTACATATTTCAAGCACATGAAAGCAAGAAGTATCGCTCCTGAAAGCACAAAAGTGAGCGTATGGACAAGCGGAGATATTTCCTCGTCCCGTAGGTCGGCAAAGGTATCAAAATCATATCTTTTCACCGCAGTTCGCATCGCTTTGTATTCGGTCCAGACAGTAGATAGGACAACTGCCTCCAAAAGTCCATAGAGTATGCCGAACATAGAGACCCAGATCATGATGATCTCAAGACTTTCAGTTATATACAAATTATTCTTGAAAAATACAAAATACCAAAGTGCCCATGCGGCGAGGACTGCAGGAATAGGCTTATAGAGCATCTGGAGACATTTGAGCACGATAACGATCGTTTTACGCATTTGTTTTTTATCCATATTGAAAATGATATAAATATTTTGGCTAATTGTAAAGCCATAATTAAAAACCCCCGAAGCGGAGCCTCGGGGATTTTTAATTATTTATTTGCGGTTCTTTCGAGCGATCTTCTTTGCGATCATAAGTTTTTTGATCGCAAGTCTCTTTTTTGTCTTATGAGAATGATGTGATCTGCCTTTTGTCGAACTCAGTGTTGTACCTCTTTTTGCCATATAGATTTTTTATTATTGATAAGGATGACTCGTACCATTATACTTTATAATGGATGAATAATCCAATTTTTTACTTCGCTTTGCTTTTTGATACTTTTTTAACTTTAGCTTCTACGGGAGCTGTTTTGGGTGTTGTTGGTTTCGACATCAATTCAACTGTTCTGATCAAGTTGTCCAATTTCACATTTATTGCATCCAACTGTTTTTTCACATCATCATTTTTTGGCGCTCCTACAAAACTATCATCTCTTTGTGGTCGTGGACTAAAATCTCTTCTCGGGGCATTATCAAAACTTGGTCTTGATGAACCACCTTCTCTTTTGCTTCCAAAGCAATCACTGCAATAAACCGGCTTATCGCCGCTTGGTCTGAAAGGAACCTGGCATTTTTTATGACATTCATCGCAAATAGCGTCGTTCATGACAACTTCTCTATTTCCTCTGTCTCTATTGCCGCCAAATTTGTTTCCACCGAAACCGCCACCGCGATTACCTCCAAATCGTGAACCACCGCCACGGTTGCCACCAAAACCTCCTCTGTCACCACCTCGATTAAATTTTTCCATTATATTTTTGGCTGTCTGTTTTACGAGAAGCTGATTATTGAACTAATATGTCTATTATGCATCATTTTGAATAAAAGTAAAGACTCTCAAAGAGTGAAAATTATTTTATCCCATTTAGTCTATAAAGGGATGCAGAACTTGAATAAATATTTGGGTATATTATGATTAGATCAGTCAGGATTAACATTTGTTAGATCCTGCTACAGTTTACCGTGTTCACTCTTGGTTCGCCTATCTAAGTATCACGAACCCGAAACTGTAACACAATAGGTCGTAGACCTTTTGTGGAATCACGTCCAAGAACGGCGTGATTTTTTTTGATCAATCTACCATTTTCTTTATAAATTGTATTTTATGCTCCTCAAAAAGGATTTTCCAGTCTATTTTTATAAATACATACACCAGGTACAAGGCCACGATCTGAGCCAGTATGAAATATGCGCTGAAATAAAAGCTTGATTCCAAGGTCGTTAAATTTATCGTCTTGGAGATTGCTGAGGCAGTAAAAGCCCAAAAAAGATAGCTTATCAATCTTCCTATAAAAAAGGGAATAGCTGCCAATCGTAACCTGAGCTCAGTGAGTCCGTATGCAAGGAATAATTGCCCTGACGGAAGCGGCGAAAAAGCATAAAAAAGAAAAAAACCAAAGGTAAAGGCTTTCCTCTTCTCTATATTATTTTTTAATATATTTATATTTTCTATCGTCCTTTCGTTTAGGATCCTGTGTCGTATTATTTTATCTGAAAGGAGAGTGAGAACGATCCTTCCTGAAGTAGCCGCACAAGCGGCAAAGAGACACAAAATAACGAGAGTAAGAATGTTCAAATGAAAATTAAAACCTACAAAGGAGATCAAGATCCACGTGGGTGGCATGAAAGCCGGAATAATATTTATTACAAAGGTGGTTAGTAATATTCCGATCGAAGTTACAAGCATATTTGTATTTTAGCATGATAATAGAAAAGGTCGTAACTTGTTTTTTTTGTAAGTTACATATATTTTGATATACTTTCCATATGAAAATTTTACCACGCACACAATTTGGCAATCCAATTTTACGCGCTAAAGCTAAAAGAGTCTCGCCTAAATTCCTCAAAACTACCAAAGGCAAAAAGTTGATAAAAAGCATGATCTATACGATGAGACGAGACAATGGCGTTGGTTTGGCAGCGCCACAGATCGGTCAACCTTTACGTATTGCTGTGATGGAAATGCGATCGAGTATCAATAGACCGAACATAAAACATAAAGGACCGATCGTTGTTATGAATCCAAAAATTTTAAAATATTCAAAAAATAAGATCAATGACTGGGAAGGATGTTTAAGTCTCAGGGGAATACGAGCAATGGTACCAAGATCAAAAATTATCACTGTTGAATATCATGATGAAAATGGAAAGAAGATCACCGAAGAGGCGACAGGTTTTTGGGCTCGTATCTTTCAACATGAGATCGATCATCTGAACGGTTTGGGCTACATGGATAAAATTGAAAATACTAAAACGATCATGATGTTCTCTGAATATAAAAAGAGAGTCACCAAGAAAAAGAAATGATCTGCCTGATGGATAGGGAATATCAGAACCTATATTTGTGTGAAATATTGCATAAGGTATCATTTAAGAGTAATCTTGTTAGGTATTATGGCAAAACTAACTTACAAACAGAGAAAACAAATGAAGAGAAAAGACTTTGCTCTTCCTGCAAAAAGACATGGTGGTAAAGGCGGTTATCCTATAGAGGATAAAGCGCATGCTCGCGACGCTCTAGCTCGAATTTCTAAATTCGGCACACCTGCTGAAAAAGCAATTGTTAAAGCAAAAGTTCACAAAAAGTTTCCTTCAATAAAAGAGAGTAAAGACTAAACAAAAAATATAGATTTTAAACTCAATTAATAAAGTTAATTGGCTCCGCGGGTAGGATTCGAACCTACGACCAACTCCTTAACAGGGAGCCGCTCTACCAGCTGAGCTACCGCGGAATCATATCGCACCATTTAACTTTTCCCTCAGTAGGTATCGGAGCCTTAGCGCTACCAAAACAGCTACCGCGGAATGTTTGACTTATTTCCTTATTTTCCCCGTAGTAATTATTTTGAGCCTTAGCGCTACCAAAACAGCTCCTCGTGGAATCATATCGCACTATTTAACTTTCCCCTCAGTAACTATCAGAGCTCTAGAGCTACCAAAACAGCTACCGCGGAATATATTCATTTTTCAATGAATTGGATTGCATAATAGCAAAGAAAAAGAAAAAAGTGAAGTATGTGAATAATATACGGATATATAAAAATAAGGTAAAATCATCCCATGTTCATCAAAGTCAAAGTTTTGGCGGAAGCAAAAAAAGATAGTATACTTGAGAAGTCAAAAGATAATTTCATTGTTTCGGTCAAAGAGCCGAAGGAAAGGGGACTGGCCAATAAAAAAGTGCTAGAATTGGTGAGAAAGCATATAAAAACAAAAGGCAGGATACGGATCGTGAGCGGGCATCATTCATCAGGGAAAATTATTAGCATAGAGGATCGATAAATAAAATTCATATGAAACACAACATAAAAACAAAAGAAATATCCCTTACACCAGCTATCACTGATTATTTGGAAAAGAAGATCGCACATCTCGACAAATTCATCAGCCCAGAAGATAAAGAGACAGTTATGTGCTATGTGGAAGTCGGAAAAAGCACCCAGCATCACAAGAACGGGGATTTTTTCGTGGCTGAGCTCACGATCCATATCGGCGGGAAATCCCTTCGTGCAGAAGTTGAGAAGGACGACCTCTATGCTGCGATAGATGTGGTAGTTGATGAAATGGCCACTGAGCTCAAAAGATTCGGCAAGAAAAAATATAGCATATTAAAAAGAAGCGGAGCAAAAGTTAAATCTTTCATAAAAGGTTTTTATGAAACTGACCGATAGATTAAGTCCTATTACATCGGCAATATTTCTTATCGCTATGGTTATTGTGACCCTGGTATTGACCTATATGGTGGTTCAAGCGAATAAAGTTTCAAACAATTGGCAGAAGACAAATGATCAAGCGGCACAACTTATACAAGAAATAAAATAGTTTTTCAGATTTACTTTCAAAAAATAAAAAATTGGCAACAAAAAAACCGGTATACTCCAAGTTTTAATCGTTCAAGATAAAACTAAAAGCAATCCGGTTGTGCGAGTAACCTTAGTGGGTTTAACCCCGATTAAGAACTCGCTAAACTTTCAAACTGAGAAAGAACTTGCAGATGGGTGTTCCTGGCACGGGGGTCAGCGAATCCGAGAGATCCGCGGACACACCCGAGCCAGAAACGAACCCTACTTCTACTTGATGGTCCAGGACCGCGTGATCTAACTTCTCGATGGCGGTTGACCTGAACCGGTGATGCGGCTTCGTTCGCCGCTTAAGCTGGCAGCTCGGGGTTCCGTGGGTACAAGACCGACGGACGCACCCGAGCATAGCCAGCAAGAACGTCTTTTCAAAGAAGGACTGATTGTAGCCGTGAGTTGGGCAAAAAGTCACCCTGTAAACTCACTGACGCCGAAGCAGTGGCCACTGCTCACCAGGTTTTTTACCCCCGAATCAATCAATCGGGACCAAAAACTTCTACCGGAAGCCCCCATACGCGGGGGTTGTCCCAGTGCGGTCTTGGCTCCATGGTAGCATGTATATATACTCTTGTCAAGAAAAAAGCAGATTTTATTATCTGCTTTTTTCAAAAAACCTTGAAATATAAGGTTATTTTTCTATTTTAGTCCAAGGAGAAAAGCTGTATAATCCATCTCATTTTTACCCTCTGGAAGCACGCGAAGAATTTCAAGCGAATCATTTTTCCAAACAGCTTTTTTAACGATCACTTTTAATTTCTTACCCCGTCTTTCAGCTTCAAAAAATGCTTGCGGCCAATTTTCATACGCAAGTATTTTTAAATAGTCCTGATAGTTGCCCCGAATGCCCCGAGGCTCCACCTCGGGGAAAGAGATGAGACCATCGGCTTTCTCGATTTTTTTGGTAAATGTCGCTTTGTCGTGATCTTGTTCTCTTGGAGTAATTTTTCCTTTTATCCAATCCGGTAAAATTTCTGTAAGCAATTGTGCGCCTGCTTTTCCAAGAACGAGAGACAGTTCATTGAATCCGACAGGCCAGCCGGGAACTTCCACTTTTTTCTGTGCAACGATCGCACCATGATCTACTTGTTCATCGATAAGCATGATCGAAACACCGACTTCTTTCTCATCATTCAAGATCTGTCCTTGAAGCGGGGAAGGTCCGCGATATTTTGGTAAAAGGGAAGGATGAATATTTAAAACTTTATATTTTGGAATATCGATCACTATTTTTGAAATTATTTTTCCATATGATGCAACGATAAAAAGATCGTAATCTTTGATCTTTTCAAGAAAACTTTCGTCTTTGAGTTTCGCTACCTCACTATATTCAATCGAATTATTTTCAGCCCAGACCTTTGTCTCGGTCGGTGTAAGGATCATTTTTCTGCCTTGAGGTTTGTCAGGTGTGGTAACCACCAGGTCCACCATCACACCGAGCTTTTGTAGCTCTTCAAGCGCTATCAGAGAAAATTCAGAATTTCCGAAGAATGCGATTTTAATATCTTTGTTAAACATGTAAATTATAGATTCTGCAAACTTTTTTCGTATTCCTCATGGGATATTTCTTGAAGGTTTTTTGCTTTGTCTATGAAGATGGTGCCATCGAGATGATCTGTCTCGTGTTGAACGATCTGTGCAAGCAATCCTGAAAATCCACGAGTAAATTTTTTACCGTTTTCGTCATATGCTTCAATAGTGGCTTTTTCTGAGCGATTTACTTTTCCATAGACATATCTAACAGAGAGACAGCCTTCTTCCAAATATTCTTTTGCTTTTGATGTTTTTGTAATTCTCGGGTTGATAAATACCATATCGTCTTTTGCTGGTTTTTCAACCAAGCCCTTCGGTGTTTCCACGTCACCAGTCGTGATCCCAAATGCTCTTTTTGAAATGACAAAAAGGCGTATTGGCTTGCCGATCTGTACTGCGGCAATGGCTACAGCGTCAGCCTGCGGTTCCATAGCTTTTTTCATGTCTGCAATAATAGACTTTATCTCGGGACTTTTTATCTTTGCAAAGGCAATAGGGGAAGATATCTCCCGTAAAACAGGGTCATTCTTCTGGACAATAGTAATTTTTTTCGCTTTGGCTGGCATTGCATATACAGATTAGCATTTTAAAGGCTCATTGGTAAAGAGATAAAAAATACAATGCAAAAAAGTTATTTTGATGGTAGAGTGTGTTTGATATGGTAAATATGTGGGAAAAAGTTTCAAAAAATGGTGTTTTTTTCTGTCTTGCGCCGATGATCAATGTCACTGATACGGCATTCAGGCAAATAATCGCAAAGCATTCGAGACACGGAAAACCTGGCGGCGGGCCAGCGGTCTTTTGGACTGAGTTTGTTTCAGCAGATGGACTCGCCTCAGAAAAAGGAAGGGAAAAAGTCCTCAGGCTTTTGAAATTTGATAAAAAAGAAAAACCTATTTTGGCGCAGATATTCGGTTCTCAACCTGAAAATATAAAAATTGCTTGCGAGATCATTGCCAAGCTCGGCTTTGACGGCATCGATATCAATATGGGATGTCCGGACAAAGATGTCATGAAGCAAAATGCGGGAGCGGCGCTTATGAGAACGCCAGCTTTGGCAAGAGAAATAATCCGCGCTGCAAAAGAAGGCGCGCCAAATTTGCCGGTATCTGTGAAAACTCGGCTTGGCTACAACACGCTTGAATATAAAATATGGCTTCCGGAACTTTTGAAAGAAAATATTGCGGCACTTACGATTCACTTGAGAACAAAAAAAGAGATGTCAAAAGTTGCCGCGCATTGGGAACTTGCAAAAGATATTGTGAAAACAGTACGAGACTGTGATACAAATGTCGTGCTGATCGCAAATGGTGATATTGCCTCACTTGCAGATGGAAAAAAGAAAGCGATCGAAAGTGGTTTTGACGGGATCATGATCGGTAGGGGAATTTTTGGGAACCCATGGCTGTTTGATACGAAAAGAAAGAAATCACCGACTATTGAAGAAAAATTGAAAGCGCTTGTCGAACATACGAAACTTTTTGAAAAACTTTTGGACTATAGGAATTTTGCGATCATGAAAAAGCATTTTAAGGCATACGTGAACGGGTTTGATGGAGCAAAAGAATTGAGAAATGAGCTCATGAGCACGAACACTTCAAAAGAGGTGAGTACAATAATCAATAATTTCCTGAAAAAGCTTAAATAAAGGTATATTTTTGACATTCTATTTTATAGTTGACAAATATTTCATTTGTGCTAGAATAGAATCTCGCTGGTCAATTCATCATTTGGAGGCAGTCAATGAAGAAGAGGCAAAGGTCAGACAGCAGGACCTCGGCGAACACGAAGGACTTCCACAGCAGCACGGACGGCGCGGCGGCCTGAAGGGCCATCGGCAACCGGTAAGTTAGGCTCCTAGCGGACCCTAACACCGATTCCAAACCCTATCAACCTTTTTCCAAGTGAGCCCATGAAGCCACGGAAGAAAGGGAAATCATGCCGGGTTAGTATAGGTCAGCGACTGTGAAGTAAAAAATTGAATACTGTGCTGGAACCAAGTACCCTAAAAAGTGCCCACCCAGCCACCAGAATGCAACCTGGTAAAACCGGTTGACCCCAATCGCTTTCAAGCGACAAGGTGGTCAGCCGGTTTTTTTATTATCTGAATTTTAGATTTGACAAAAAATATTAATGAGTTAAACTAATATCAAGCGTGGTTTTATAGACACGCAAATTTAAACAAGAGGTAGTCATGCAACCGAATCACGGTCATGTCGTTGCGGTTCGCAGCACCAGTACTTTTAAGAAGATCATGAAGAAGGGCATCACCACGACGGCCGCCTGATCGGCCTCGCCGGGTTCAAATGGGAGGGGTGTGCGGTTTATAGATCGTGCACCACCCAAACTTAATACTGATCTCGTTTACGAGAAACGGTAAGAGAGAAGGCGTTCTTTATCGGCCAATGAAAATAGAGTGATAACCTGATCATGGAAGAGGTGCCACCAAAAACAACTCTTTCTGGTCGTATCGTGGCCGGTCTCCCAAGGGAGACCGGTTTTTTTATTGTTATTTTTTTGATACAATGACACGCATGTCAGAAACAGCTTTGTATAGAAAATATCGTCCGCAAAAGTTCAGCGAGATCCTCGGACAGGATCATATCGTGAAAGTTCTTGAATCTTCCATTGAAAACGGAAATATTGCGCACGCATATATCTTTTCCGGTTCTCGTGGCACAGGAAAGACAAGTATCGCAAGGATCTTTGCAAAGAAGATCGGCACAAGCGCAAATGATATCATTGAGATAGATGCCGCATCAAACACTGGCGTAGATGATATTCGCGCTCTCAATGAATCGGTCAGTACACTTCCGTTTGAATCAAAATATAAAGTCTACATTTTGGACGAGGCCCACATGCTTTCAAAATCTGCGTGGAATGCGCTTTTGAAAACTCTCGAAGAGCCTCCAAAGCACGTTATTTTTATCCTTGCGACTACAGAATTCAATAAAATTCCTGAGACTATCGTTTCAAGATGCCAAACTTTTTCATTCAAAAAACCGACCCAAAAAGTATTGAAAGAGGTCATCATGGCGATCGCAAAAAAGGAAAAATTTAGCGTAGATAACGTGTCATGCGAACTTATCGCGCTTCTTGGCGATGGATCTTTCCGCGATGCGCAGAGCATTCTGCAAAAAGTGATGAGCGCGTCAAAAGACAATAAGATCTCTGCCGAGGAGGTGGAGCTCGTGACCGGTGCGCCAAAATCTGAAACAGTAAATGATTTTATACGAGCAATAGACGAAGGGAATTTGGAGCTCGGACTTGGAGCTATTGCAAAAGCGACTGATGCAAATATTGATATGCTTTTATATTTCAAGCTTGTACTTCACAAAATGCGCTCAATATTGCTTTTGAGAAATCTAAAAAGCTCAGAAGGGAAGTTGCAAGATGAAATGACCGATACCGACTTTAAATTCTTGAAAGGACTTGCTGACAAAAAACCTTCAAAGATCAATTCTGACACCTTGCTCACACTTTTATCTTACTACGATATGGTGACGAAGGCGTATATTCAGGAATTGCCGCTTGAGCTTGTTCTTACGAAGTTGATAGTTTAATTTTTCCCGAGGAGAGACCTTAAATACAAATTCTCAAGGTCTCACCTCGGAAAATTAATGCGCTAAGATATAATTTACAAGTTTTGGCACCCAGAGATCTTGAGTGCCTAGAAGGATGATGCCTATGATAATGAGGATCAAAAGGAAGATCTGGATTCCGCGGAGAAGCGGACTTGGATGATAATTTTCTTTTTTCCAGTTAAAGGTCATACGTTTATTATGAAAGTTTTATTTTTCGTACCCAATCATGAGTATCTTTTTGTTCACCTCGTTTTATGGCCTCAATTTGCTTGTAGAGTAATGTTGAGACAGATCTTTCTGATGGCTTTGGCAGAGTATACTTTTTTCCATTATATTCGACTGATTCCATGGAAATAATTGTCGCAGCTGTACCTGCGCCAAAAAGCTCGTCTACGTCATTTTTCCCCAAAGCTTCAACAAGCTCTTTGACCAAGAGATCTCGCTCTTCAACCACAATATTATTTTCTTGAGCTAAAGTAAGAATGCTATCCCGAGTGATCCCGGCAAGAATTGTATTTGAAAGTTTCGGTGTGATCAATCTGCCACCGATGACGCACATTATATTCATTGTGCCTGATTCCTCAATCTTTGTATGTGTTGCTGCATCAGTCCAAATAAGCTGATCAAATCCTTTTTCTTTTGCCCGTCTTGTCGGCAGCAGGCTCGCAGCATAATTGCCCGCAACTTTTGCAAAGCCAACTCCACCTGGCGCTGAACGGGAATATTCAGTCTCGATCTTTACATGAAGCGGTTTTGTGTAATAAGGGCCGGTAGGACATGCGAGAACAACAAGTATGTAGTCTTCAGAAGGAGCAACTCCAAGGTACGGGGTTGTAGCAAAAATAAATGGGCGGAGATAGAGCTGACTTGCACGCTTGAGCCACTTTGAATCTTTTTTAATTAATTTCTCGATCGCTTCATTAAAAAGTTTTTGGGGAATATTTGGCATGTCCAATCTTTCAAGTGAGCGGTTGAAGCGTGCATAATGAGCGTCGGGTCTGAAAAGAAGTGCATCGCCGGATCTATTTAAAAAAGCTTTCATACCTTCAAAAACTTCTTGGCCGTAATGGAGCGCAGATATGGATGGCAAAAGAGGTATTGGTCCATAAGGAACGATCTTGGAATCACCCCATGCCTTCTTGGAATAATGAGCTATGACCATGTGGTCAGTAAAGATCTTTCCGAATGGGAGGTTGGAAAAATCGACGCTATCAATATGAGAAAGAGACTTTTTTATTTTTTTCACTGTTAAAATATATCAAACTTGGTTTTAAAATACTAGCTGGGGGACTTGGATTCGAACCAAGATAACAGCCTTCAAAGGGCCGTGTCCTACCATTAGACGATCCCCCAATTCAATAGCTATTAGTTGTTAGCTTTTAGCTGTCAAAGACAGAATACTTGAAAAATCGGCTTTTATCAAGTTGTTTTATAATCCATAAGGGGTTATGATAGTGGTATTAGTAGTTTCAATAATTAATTCGCCCGATCTAATCGGGTAAAAAATATGGCAAAAGAAAATTCTGCGTTTATGAAACCTTTGAAAGTAAGTGATGATCTTGCAAAAGTAGTTGGTGCTGGACCGATGCCACGATCTGAAGTTGTAAAGAAGCTTTGGGTATACATCAAGAGCAAGAATCTCCAGGATCCAAAGAAAAAGAGAAACATTATCGCAGATGCAAACTTGAAAGTGGTTTTTGGCGGCAAAGCAGTTGTCGATATGTTTGAAATGACAAAGCTCGTTTCAAAACACCTTTCATAAGAAAAATCAAAAAACCGCTTTAAGGCGGTTTTTTGATACCAGGTTTTCTTTACGGAATAGGTGTCCGCCTCCGCGGACTTCAAAACACAAGCCACATATCATTTTCTGCTGAAAATGTATGTTAGCCTCGACTCCTTCGCCTTCGCTCAGTCCGTCTTTGAAAAGCTCCATGTATTCGCTTTTCAACGCCTTGGCTCAGAAGATTACTTCTTCCCAAGTCGATCTCCGTTAGTATTTAAAAACAACAATAAGAAGGGTTTTCGCGGAGCGAAAACCCTTCTTTGTAATTTTCTATTTGTCAGTAAGGTTAGATTGAAATATAACTAAAACATAATGATTGACTAATCTTTTGCTCTATAATACAGTTTACCTCGGATTCTTGGGGGGATAGACTTTAAAACTCTTAAGGAAGTTCTTCGTGAACAATAATACCTCGTACCCCGTAGCATGGCCTAAACAAATTACTTCACCCAGATCAGTTTGGTACAGAAACATCAAACGGAGGATCTGGAATAAGCGGATCAAGCCCTGGTGGAACCGCTTCTTTGCAATTCACCCATCGTCCAAAAAGGATTGGATAGCTTGGGCGGTAATGGATGACAAAGAACGGCAAAAATACTGCAAAGATCTTGCGTGTATCACCAGAAGAATCGTGATCTTTTAACCCAAGGAGGTTTTTTGTGAAAAGGAAACTGTGTGCTCTGCAATGCTACTTGATCAGCCTCCTTTGGGCGATGCAGGATGAATGCATCAACACTAAACGGAGGATCTGGAACAAACGGATCAGGTTGTGGTGGAATCGTTATTTCACCAGCTATCCATCGTTTCAGGTTGATGAGATGGCTTGTGCGGTAATGAGCAGGGAAGAACAGAAAAGATATCGGGATGATCTTGTGGGCCGTTATTTACTTTGGCTCCAAAAACATTTTAGGAAAACGGGTTCGTGATCTCTCAACCCATCATCAAAGGGGCTCTTCGGAGCTCCTTTTTATTTGTCCACAGTAATGTTGACAAATAATTTATTTATTGTAGATTTTAATCAGTTGATCATTCTAGTGCGAGGAAAAGGTGAGAGCATGCTTCCTGGATACAAAGAGATCAAAAAAGCCAAAACTGCCGAGAGG
>Ga0265338_10001358_pt1 | contig 39849 bp, 37 predicted proteins | sample 42126metaG_FD_193579 | JGI IMG/M metagenome (GOLD analysis project Ga0265338, IMG submission 193579) | Rhizosphere microbial communities from Carex aquatilis grown in University of Washington, Seatle, WA, United States - 4-21-26 metaG | ecosystem: Host-associated > Plants > Roots > Rhizosphere... | reverse complement strand
GGATGGTCTCGCCGCCGGTGAAGAAGGCCAGCGTCCAGTTGGGCGAGCCGCCCGCGAAGTACAGCGGCAGCGGGATCAGTGCCCGCTCGGCGCTGGTGAACTGCAGCCGGGTGGTCCAGCCGAGCCCCGCTGACCAGGTCGCCCGCTGGCTCATCACCGCGCCGCGGTAGGAGCCGGTGGTGCCGCTGGTGGCCGCGATGATCGCGGGCGCGTCCGGGTCGGCTGGCGGCAGGTCAAGCGCCTGCGACCGGGCGATGGTGTCCTCGTAGTCGTGCGCGGCCGCGCTGTCGCCGGGGCCGGCCGGGGGCAGCGCGGGCAGCGGCCGGCCCGGGGCGGACTCGCTGTCGAACCAGTACACGTCGGTGATCGACGGCGTCTTGCCGAGCACGTCGGTCACCAGGTCCGCCAGCCGGATGTCGGCCAGCACGGCCCGCGGCTCGATCGCCTCGAGGTAGCTGGTGATCTCCGGCGCGGTCCACCGGGTGTTCACGGTCACCGCGACCGCCCCGGTCTCGCAGCAGGAGAAGTACCACTCGAAGTAGCGGAACGAGTTCTCGGCCATCAGCGCGACCCGCGATGAGGACCCGATCCCGTCGCGGTGGAGGGCGGAGGCGAGCCGGTGCACCCGGTCGTCGATCTCGCCGAAGGTGAGCACCGAGCTGCCGTCGCGGACAGCCACCGCGTCCGGGGTGGCCCAGGCGGCATTGGCCAGGATCTGCCTCATCAGCATGATTGTCACTCTGCTTGCCCGCGCGACGCTTGTCAACACATCTGTTGAAGAAGTGGCCGGGGTGCCCGTCGCGCATGTGTTGACAGAACGCCGCGGGCGGATCAACATGAGCGTTGACGGGTACTGGCTGTTAGGCACTGCCCGCTACCAGGCGTGATACAGCGCGTTCACTCAACGAAGAGGGAGAGTGAGGCAAGCAAGATGCCGCTGCCAGACGATGCACAGGTAATCTCCGTCGATGACCATGTCATAGAACATCCCCGGGTCTGGCTGGACCGCGTGCCAGCCAAGTTCGGTGACGCCATCCCGCACATCGAGCGGCTGCCGGACGGCAACGACTGGTGGATCTACGAGGGCGAGAAGGCGGGCAACTTCGCGCTCAACGCGGTGGCGGGCAAGCCGAAGGAAGAGTACGGGGTCGAGCCGCGCACCTACGACGACATGCGGTCCGGCTGCCACGACATCGCCGACCGGATCAAGGACATGGACATCGACGGCGTCTGGGCGCAGTCGTGCTTCCCCAACATGGCCGGGTTCGCGGGCCGGGTGTTCGAGGCGGCCAGGGACAAGGAACTGTCCAAGGCGTGCGTCACCGCCTACAACGACTGGATCCTCGACGAGTGGTGCGCTTACGCCCCCGACCGGCAGATCCCGGTGGTCATGCTCCCCTACTGGGAGATGGACGCGGCAGTGGCCGAGCTCTACCGGGTGGCGGCCAAGGGCGCCAAGACCTATACCTTCCTCGAGCTGCCGCACATGCGCGGCTTCCCGTCGTACCACACCGACTACTGGGACCCGCTGCTGGCGGCGACCCAGGAGACTGACCTGGCGGTCTCGGTCCACTTCGGCGGCTCCGGCAAGTCCAACGCGATCCCGCCGGACGGCGGCCTGACCGGCAACACGGTCAACGAGATCACCGTGATGGGCCTGAACTCCGCCTTCGCGATGGCGCAGCTACTCACCTCGCCCACCTTCCACAAGTTCCCCGGGCTGCGGTTCGCCCTGTCCGAGGGCGGCATCGGCTGGCTGCCCTACCTGCTCGAGCGCATCGACTACGTGTGGGAGCGGCACCGCTGGTACAACAACATCAACCGGGACGTGCCGCCGTCCGAGCTGTACAAGGACCACATCTTCGGCTGCTTCATCTCGGACCGGGCCGGGATCGCCAACCGGCACCTGATCGGCGTCGACAACATCATGTTCGAGAGCGACTACCCGCACTCGGACAGCAACTGGCCGCACAGCCGCAAGATGCTGGCCGAGGCCCTGGCGGACGTCCCCGACGACGAGGCCCGCAAGATCGCCGAGCTCAACGCCCGGCGGGTGTTCAACTTCCCCCGGGCGGGCGCCTGAGGTGAGCGCCGGCGAAGCGGAGGACGAGCCGGCCACCGTCTGGCAGGTGGTGGCGGGCAACGCCCGCCGCCACCCCGGCAAGATCGCTTACGTGCAGGTCGACGATGACCGGCAACGGCGCGAGCTGAGCTACGCCGAGGTCGCCGAGCGGGCGGAGCGGCTTTCTGAGGGGCTGTTCGGCATCGGGGTCAGGCGCGGTGACCGGCTGGCGATCTGGATGACCAACCGGCCTGAGTGGATCATCAGCCACTTCGCGGTGATGCGCCTGGGCGCGGTCCTGGTCCCGCTCAACACCTGGCTGACCCCGCCCGAGATCGGCTACCTGCTGCGCCAGTCCGAGGCCAGGCACCTGATCGTGCAGGACCGGTTCAGGAAAATCGACTTCGTCGGCGCGCTGTCCAGGATCGCCCCTGAGTTCGCCACCGCTCCCCGGGGCGCGTTCTGGAGCGCGGAACTGCCCGAACTGCGCAACGTGGTGGTGTTCCAGCGCGGTGCTGCCCAACCGGGGGGCGAGCCGAGCCATCCCAACCTGCACCAGTGGAGCGAGCTGGCAGGCGGTGACCAGGGCGCCGCCGCGGCGGCCGAAGCGGCCAGCGCCACCGTGACCGGCGCCGACCTGGCGATGATCAAGTACACCTCGGGCAGCACCGGCCGGCCCAAGGGGGTAATGCTGGAGCAGGGCGGCATCGTCCGCTACGGCCAGGTGCACACCGAGCGCCTCGGCCTCACCGCCGACGACGCCTTCTTCAGCGCGATGCCGTTCTTCCACGGCGGCGGCAGCCTGTGGGGCATCCAGACCATGCAGGCGGTCGGCGGCCGCCTGGTGTTCACCGAGGCGTTCGACCCGCCGCTGGCGGGGGAGCTGATCGAGTCCGAGCGGTGCACCGTGATGTTCGGCATCCTCGCCAACGAGCTGGTGACCTCGGCCCTGGCGGCCGGCCGCGACTTCTCCGCGGTCCGGATGACCCGGCCGGGCGGGCACGGGTCGGACGCCCTGATGCCTAACGTCTCGCTGCTGATCAATCCCTTCGGGCTGACCGAGTGCTACGGGGCGGTGACCATGTGCGGCCCGGGCGACCCGCCCGCCAAGCAGCGCGCGACCAACGGCCGGCCGCTGCGCGGCCAGCAGGTCAAGGCGGTCGACCCGGAAACCGGGACCGAGGTGCCGCCAGGCGTCGTGGGCGAGGCCTGGGTGCGCGGCAACACCATGCGCGGCTACTGGAACAACCCCGGGGCGACCGCGGCGATGATCGACGCCGACGGCTGGGTGCACAGCGAGGACCTGATCTCCGTCGACGAGGATGGCTACGTGACCTATGCCAGCCGGCTGAAGCTGATGCTGAAGGTCGGCGGCGAGAACGTCTCGGTCGAGGAGGTGGAGCGCACCATCGCCGAGCACCCGGCGGTGTTCCACTGCGTGGTGGTGGGCGTGCCCGACCCGCGCAAGATCGAGATCGGCCGGGCGTATGTCATCCTGCACGAAGGCGCCAGGCTGGACGAGGCCGCGCTGCTTGACTGGCTCCGGGCCAGGCTGGCCCGGTTCAAGGTTCCCCGTGAGGTGATCTTCGCGGAATCGCTGCCCCGGCTCGGCAGCAATAAGTTCGACCGGGTCAAGATCCAGCAGCTCGCGCTGCGGGACGACCCGGCCGAGTCCGACCACGCGGAGGTTTCATGACCGTCAGCGATGACGAGGTTTTCACCCGGTATCCCGACGTGCTGATCAACTACGACAACATCGAGCACTACCGGGGGCTGCTGCAGCGCAGGCTGCTGATCAACCGCTGCGACGACTGCGGCTACTGGGTCTACCCGCACCGGCCCATCTGCCCGCAGTGCTGGTCCTGGTCGGTGACGCCGACCGAGGTCAGCGGGCGCGGCCGGGTGCACCTGTTCACCCAGGTCCGGCAGCCGCGGGCGAACGACCAGGCGGGCCAGCGGCAGGGCGCGGTGGTGCTGATCGGAGTGGAGCTGGCCGAGCAGCCCGGCCTGCGCTACCTGTCCACCGTCGACGGGATCGAGTTCGCCGATCTCCGTCATGACATGCCGGTCGAGCTGACCTGGACCGAGCGCGACGGCCTGCCGGCCCCCGCGTTCCGCCCGGCCGCCCCTGACCAGTCGGCCCAGCGCGAGGAGGCCCCTGTTGGCTAGGAACCCGCTGCGCGGCCAGGTCGCGGTGGTCGGCGTCGGCTCCACCCCGTACCGGCGTGACGCCAAGAAGACCTACCTCGGCCTGGCGCTTGAAGCCGCCATCGCCGCGATCAAGGACGCCGGGGTCGACAAGTCCGAGATCGACGGGATCGTCGGCAGCGGCCGCGATGTCTTCTCCGTCGGCGACGCGACCTACCTGGCGGTGCAGGGCGCGCTCGGCATCGAGAAGACCACCTGGGTGCTCAACAGCTGGCTCGGCTCCTGCTTCGTCTACGCCGCGCAGGCGGTCGCGACCGGGCTGTGCGACACCCTGCTGCTGGTGCAGGCGTACCGGCGCGGGGCCGAGATGTCACAGTCGGCCGCGGGCGACCGGTTCCGCCAGCGGCAGGCCGAGGTGACCGGGCCGGGCAGCTGGCGCAACACCGACCTGGCCCAGCGCTGGTACCACAACGGCGAGCCGTACGCGGCCTGGATGGCCCGCTACATGCACGACTACGGCGTGTCCAAGGACGTCTTCGGCCGGATCGCGGTCAACAACCGCTCGCACGCGTCGCGCAACCCCAACGCCGCCGCCCGTACCCCGATCACCATGGACGACTACCACGCGTCGCGCGAGATCTGGACGCCGATGCAGCTGCTGGACATGGACGTCCCGGTCGACGCGGGCGAGGCGCTGGTGCTGACCACCGCCGAGCGCGCCCGGGACCTGCCCGGCCAGGCGGTCTACGTCGACGCGATGTCGCTCGGCGGTACCCAGATCGGCGAGTTCTACGAGAACGGCCTCGGCTGGGGCAAGTTCAGCCCCTGGCGGGCCATGGAAGGCCTGTGGGCGCGCACCGACCTGACGGTCGAGGACGCCGACCTCTTCTACGCCTACGACGGCTTCACCGTCAACGCGCTGGCGTTCACCGAGGCGGCCGGCTTCTGCGGCCTCGGCGAGGCGACCGACCTGTTCCAGTCGTCCTGGGACAAGGAGCAGAACATCCTGCGCCTGAACGGGGGGCGCACGCTGATGTCGACCAACGGCGGCAACCTGTCCCAGGGCCGCACCGGCGGGGCCGGCTACTACTCCGAGGCGGTGCGCCAGCTCCGCGGCGACTGCGGTGACCGGCAGGCGCCCGGCGCGCGGACGGCGCTGATCGGGGCGGGCAGCTTCTACCACGACCCGGCCGCGGTACTGCTGACCGCCGAGCCGCGGTAGCCCGGTGCGGCCGAGCCGGTCACCCACGAGGGCCGCTTCTACCCGATGAGCGACGTGCGGGTGCACCCGCCGCCCGGCTGGGCGACGGGTGGCTGCCGTACCTGTACTCGCCGCGCCGCTACGCCGCCTCGGTGGCCGCTATCACCGCGGCGGGCGCTGCCGCGCCACCACCACGCCGCCGGCCAGCGAGGCGGTCACCGGGCTGCCCGCCGAGCAGGTGCTGCCCGCGGTCCGCGCGGCCTGGCGGTCACGTGACCCCGCTAACAGCGTCAACGTTGACGTTGACAGACCCGCCCGGATCAGCTAGATATGGAATCGAGTTCACGCATAGCGAGGACCGGCAAGGTCCTCTTGCGGGCTGATGTGGAGGCACCAGGTGAAATTCGGTCTCTTCCTCGAGCTTTCCGTCTCGAGGCCGGCCACGCCCGAGGCGGAGGCGCGAGTGTTCCGGCACAGCGTCCAGGACGCGGTGCTGGCAGACAAGCTGGGCTTCGACCACGTATGGGTGGTCGAGCACCACTTCCTCGCCGAGTACTCGCACTCCGGCGCGCCCGAGGTGCTGCTGGGCGCGCTGGCGACGGCGACTAAGCAGATCCGGCTCGGGCACGGCGTGGTGGTCTGCGTCCCCGAGATCAACCACCCGGTCCGGGTGGCCGAGCGGATCGCGGTGCTCGACATCTTGTCCGACGGCCGGGTCGACTTCGGTACTGGCCGCTCGTCGACCTGGACCGAGCTCGGCGGCTTCTACGGCGACCCCGACACCACCAAGCAGTCCTGGTCGGAGTACGTCGAGACGATCCCGCGGATGTGGAACTCGCCGCTGTTCTCGCACCAGGGCGTGACCTTCTCCATCCCGGAGCGGCAGATCCTGCCGCGGCCCATCCAGCTGCCGCACCCGCCCATGTGGGTCGCGGTGAGCAGCCCGGGGACCGAGATCGACGCGGCCGAGCGCGGCCTCGGCTGGCTCGGGGTGAACTTCTCCGGCTACGACGCGCTGGCGGTGCGGATCGAGAAGTACCGCGCCATCCAGGCCGAGCTCGAGCTTGACCCCGCCTTCCGGCGGCAGAACAACACCGTCTACACGGTCAACTTCCTGTACTGCCACGAGGACGCCGACTACGCGGCCGAGCGCGGCGGCCGGCTGGCCACCGAGTTCCAGTACCTGGCCGACCAGAACCTGCACACCCGCGAGGTGGTGGTCACCCCGGCCTACCCGACGCTGGGCGGCATCCCGACCATCGCGCAGCGCGACGCCGGCTCGGAGAAGAGCAAGGGCGTCCCCGAGGGGGCCTGCGTGGGTACCCCGGACCAGATCGTGGAGACCATCGAGCGGTGGCAGTCGATCGGGGTCGACGGGATCAACTTCATCATCAACTCCGCTGAGTGCCTCGACGCCGAGGAGGCCCGCCGGAGCATCAACCTGTTCGCGGAAAAGGTGGCGCCCCGGCTGAAGCCCGGCGTGGTCACCCTGGCTGGAGCGTGACATGCCGCTAGACGGACTGAACCAGATCGACCGGTCCCGGGCGGGCCAGCTCGGCCAGGCGGTCGCCAGGCGCCCGACCGCGTCGATGCCGGCCACCGTGCTCCAGCTCGCAATGGAAGCGCCGATCGAGCTGTGCCGCGAGCTGCTGCCGCCGGCCCTGCACCCGCTCACCCCCGGGGTGCTGGTGATCATGGCCTACGAGGTCGCCGCCACCGCCGAGCGCGGCTCGTTCCGCACGGTCGAGGTCGGCATCCAGTGCCGGGCGGGCGCCCGCGCGCGCCGCTACGTGCTCGGCGCGGCGATCGACGACCCGACGGTCGCCGCCGACATGGAGTCGCGCTGGGGCTACCGGTCCACCGTGGCCGACATCAAGCTGCAGCGCCGCTACGAGCGCATCGACCTGACCGTCGAGTCCGGCCGCACCGTGCTGCAGGCCAGCCTGCTCGCGCCCATGCCGGTGACCCCGTCGGCGGTGCTCTACGTGGGCGGGCTGCGGCCGGTGATCGCGGCCGGCCAGCCGTGGATCGCCCAGTTCGAGCGGGTCTTCGAGATCAGCCGGGCCGACCGCGGCCGCCCGGCCGTGACCGAGCTCGACAGCGGCTTCTGGACCGACGGCGAGACGGACGGCCTGAAGGCGACCGAGCCGATCTCGGGCTCGTTCACCCGGGCCGACGTCACGCTGAACCCGACCCGGTTCCTCATCGAGCCCGGCCGGTCCCGCGCGGCCGATACCCGGCGGCTGGCGGATGTCATCGGTTAACGGGCGGACGCCATCGGTTAACTAGTCGGGACAGGACGGGAAAGGGGAGGCAACGATGCCACTCGAGCCGGCGCTGCGGGAGCTGGGCAAGGCGATGGGCGGGGCCACGCCGTCGGTGCCGTCGGCGGCGATGGACGCGGCCGAGGCGCGGCGCCGGTCGGCCGTCCGCGTCCAGCTGTCCCGCCTGCCCGACGAGACGGCCGAACCGGAGCAGACGGTGAGCTGGGACGGCGCGCGGCTGCGGATGCGGGTCACGCCCGGCCCGGCCGACGGCCCGCTGGTGCTCTACTTGCACTCCGGCGGCTGGGTGGCGGGCAGCACGGCGGCCACCCAGCGGTCCTGCCGGGCCCTCGCCGCGGGGCTGAACGCCACCGTGGTGTCCCTCGACTACCCGCTGGCACCCGAGCACCCCTACCCGGCCGCGCTCGAGCAGACGCTGACCGCGCTGCGCTGGCTCGCGTCCGGCCAGTCGGGACTGCCGGGCGACCCGGGCGCGCTGGTCCTGGCCGGGGAGAGCGCCGGCGGCAACCTGGCCGCGGCGGCGCTGCTGCGGCTGCGGGACGAGGGCGAGTGGCTGCCGATCGGGGCGGCCCTGCTGGTGGTGCCGGTGCTCGACCATGACTTCGGCCGGCCTTCCTACCAGCGCTTCGACCGGGGCGACATCGACGGCCGGAGCGGGATGCACTGGTACGCCGAGCAGTACCGGCCGGGCGCGCTGGCATCCGACTCGCCCTACGTGTGGCCGCTGCGCAGCGGCTGGCTCGGCGGCCTGCCGCCGACCGTGCTGGTGCAGGCCGAGTACGACCCGCTAGTCGACGAGCAGTGTGAGTGGGCGGCGCGGGTAACCGCCGACGGCGGCCGGGTCGAGCTGCTGCGCTACACCGGGGTCGGGCACAGCTTCTTCGGCCTCGACCACCTCAGCCCGAACGCCCGGTGCGCGCAGCAGGACGCCTGCGCGGCGCTCACCGACGTGCTGTGCAGCTGGCAGTGGAGCCTGGCGTGACGCAGGCCGGCCCCATCGGCGGCGGCAGTATCGGCGGCGGCACCGAGGCCGGGGTCGACTTCATCGAGCTGGACAACCCGGCCAAGCGGCACGCGCTTACCCGCCCCATGTTCCGGCAGCTGGAGCAGCGGCTGCGCGCGGCCGAGGCCGACGACGAGGTCCGGGTGATCGTGATCCGCAGCGCGGGGCCAGTCTTCTGCGCCGGCCTCGACCTGAACGAGTTCGCCGCGGGCCGCCCGGACGAGGCCGACGCGGTCGCCGACCTCAACCGGATCCTGGACACCTCCGCCACCGTGTGCGGGATGATCGCCGAGTCACGCAAGCCGGTGATCGTCGCGGTCCAGGGGCCCGCCATCGGCATCGGCATGCTCATGTTCCTCAGCTGCGACATCGGCTTCATGACCGCGTCCGCCCGGCTGCAGCTTCCCAAGGCGCTCATCGGCGCGGGCTACTTCGCCCCGCTGCTCGGCAAGCTGCTCGGCCCCCGCCGGGCCAAGGCGCTGCTGCTCAACCCGGCCGCCACCGCCATCGAGGCGGCCGACGCCGAGCGCTGGGGCCTGGCCGCCGCGGTGCTGCCGGCCGAGGGGTTCCGGGAAGCGGTCAGCGACTACGCGGCCGGCCTGGCGCGGCTGCCCTCCGGCTGGCTGCAGTTGCAGAAAGTCGGCGTAGACCACCCTTCGGCAGCGCTCTCGGTGCGCGACGCGATCCGCGCGGGCGCTCACCTGGACGCGATCGCGCATGCCACCGACTTCGCCCGCGAGGCGGCGCAGAATGCGTTCGGCCGCCCGCCGAAACCGGCCGCCGACGCGACGGGAGGAAAACAATGACCGGCTAGAATCGAGGCCTACCGGACGGTAAGGAAGGCAGCACGCATGACACTGGGAGAACGTCGGGAACGCCAGCGGATGCTGTCTTCTGGCGACCGGGCCGCCGATGCCAGGTGGCAGCAGATCCTGGCGGGCGCGGCGGAGGTCTTCCGGACCAAGGGCTATGCGGAATCCACGCTGCGTGACGTGGCGGAGGCGGTCGGCATCGACCGCGCCACCGTCTACTACTACGTCCGGGGCAAGGAAGAGCTGCTGGTCGAGCTCGTCCGCGGGCCGCTGACCGACATCGAGAAGCGGATCAACGCGATCTTGGAATCCGGCGCCTCGCCGGAGGACAAGCTCCGCGACGCGATCGTCAGCCACCTGGATTCCTACGAGCAGGGCTGGCCGGAGAGCTTCGTCTTTCTCGGGCAGAACCTGGATAAGCTCGGAGATGCCGCCGACGATTTCGCCAAGTTGGCCAAGCGTTATCACGCCTCGCTCCTCGAGATCATTCAAGAGGGACAACAGGCGGGCATATTCCGGGCCGATATCGAGGCTCGCGTGGTGATGTACGGAATCATCGGGATGTGCAATTGGGTGCACCGGTGGTACCGGCCGGGCGGGCGGAACACTCTTCGTGAGGTAGGCGAGTACTTCGCCTCGATGCTTCTCGACGGGCTCAAGAGCGGCTGAGCACGAAGCCGCGTCACGCCGGCCCGTCGGCGACCCACAACGTGACGGCGGTGTGACGTGGCAGTACTAGGTGAGAAACAGCTCGGACCGGACGCGCTCGCGGACGCGGCCCGGCGGCTGTCCAACTGGGACCGGTGGGGAGCCGACGACCAGGTCGGCACGCTGAACCTGATTACCTCCGAGCGGCGCGCGGCGGCCGCCCGCAGCGTCGGCACCGGCGTCGCGCTGTCGCTGTCGCTGCCGCTCGACGCGACCGGGCCGAGCGCGCCCCCCCGGGGCGCCCCGCTGCACTTCATGACCGCGACCGGCACCGACTCTCCCCTCAAGCTGGCCGGCGGCGCCAGCTTCACCGACGACTACGTCGTGATGGCGCTGCAGTGCTCAACCCAGTGGGACGGCCTCGCGCACGTCTACTACGACGGGCACATGTGGAACGGGGTGCCGGCGGCGGAGGTGACCGCGGCCGGTGCCGCCCGCAACGGGATCGAGCACGCGGCCGGCCGGATGAGCGGCCGGGCCGTGCTGCTCGACTTCGTGCGGCTCGCCAATGCTGGCCGGCCGGGGGGAGAGGTGCCGCGGCGGGGCCTGATCACGGCGGCCGACCTGGACGCCATGTGCGCGGCCCAGGATGTCCAGGTCGGCCCCGGTGACATCCTGCTGGTGCGCACCGGCAGCATGGCGGTCTACCGGGAGTCCGGGTCGTGGCGGGAGTTCCGCGGCCAGCAGTCCGGTCTCGCCTTCGACTGCGCCGACTGGCTGTACGAGCACGAGGTCGCGGCGGTAGCGGCCGACAACGCCACCGTCGAGCTGGCGGGCTACTACTCCGACTACTTCGTCCCGCTGCACATGGTGGCCATCCGCGACATGGGGCTGTGGCTGGGCTAGTACTGGTACCTGGAAGACCTGGCCGCGGCCTGCGCGGCCGACGGCCGCTGGGACTGCTTCCTGGCCGCTCACGTGCTGCCGATCACCGGGGCCGTCGGCTCGCCGGTCAGCGCCGTGGCATTGCGTTAAGGGGGACGTGACGTGGGAAACATCGGGCTGCCGGAACTGCTCCGGCTGGACGGCAAGGTCGCGGTGGTGTCCGGCGCCAGCCGCAATATCGGGCTGGCGGCCGCGCAGGCGCTGGCCGAGGCGGGTGCGCACGTGGTCATGCTGGCCCGCGACGACGGCCGCCTGCGGACGGTCGCGGCGCAGGTCGCGGAGCAGACCGGGGCGACCGTGACGGCCCGGGTGTGCGACGTGTCCCGCCCGGAGGACACCGCCGCGCTGGCGGACTGGGTGGGCAGCGAGTTCGGCCAGGCCGACGTGCTGCTGAACAATGCCCACGCCCTCGGTACCCGGACCGCGCCGGTGCTCGGGGTAACGCCGCAGGACTGGACCGAGGTCCTGTCGACCAACCTGCTCGGGCCCTACCAGCTCTGCGCCGGGCTGGTGCCGGCCATGATGGACGGCCGCGGCGGCAGCGTGATCAACGTGATCAGCGGTGCCGCCTTCCGGCCGCGCGGCACCTCGCTCGCCTACGGCGCGTCCAAGGCCGCGCTATGGGCGATGACCCAGTACCTGGCGGTCTTCTGCGCGCCCAAGGTGCGGGTCAACGGCCTGGTACCGGGCCTGGTGCAGAGCGAGAGCGGGGGGCCGGCGGGCGACGACCTGCTGCCGCGCTACCTGCCCGAGATCCCGCTCGCCCGGATCGGCCGTCCCGAGGAGATCGCCCCGGCCATCGTCTACCTGGCCTCGGACGCGGCCAGCTACACCACCGGCTCGCTGATGTGGGTCAACGGAGGGCGCCCCTCCTAGCAGCGGCGTGACCGCCGGAAGGCTTAGCTGGCACGGCCTGGCCGGACGATGCCGTGCTCGTAGGCGTACACGGCGACCTGCACCCGGTCCCGCAGGCCGAGCTTGGCCAGGATGCGGACGACGTGGCTCTTGACGGTGGCCTCGCTGAGGAAGAGCCGTGCCGCGATCTCGGCGTTCGACCGGCCCTGGGCCACCAGCCGCACGACGCCGAGTTCCCGCTCGCTGAGCCCGCCGGCGGCACCGGCAACGGGGCTGCCGGGGGCGGGGCCGTTGCAGAAGTCCTCGATCAGCCGCCGGGTGATGGCCGGGGCGAGGAGCGTCTCGCCGGCCGCTACCGCGCGGACGCCGCCGGTGAGCTGGTCACGGCTGGCGTGCTTGAGCAGGAAGCCGCTGGCGCCGGCCTTGAGGGCGTGGTAGACGTACTCGTCCAGGTTGAAGGTGGTCAGCATCAGGATCCGGGCCCGGGACCCGGCCTGGACGAGCCGGGTGGTGGCCTCGATGCCGTTCACGCCGGGCATGCGGACGTCCATCAAGATCACGTCCGGGTCCAGCCGCCGGGCCCGCTCTACGGCCTGGCCGCCGTCGGCGGCTTCCCCTGCGACGGCCAGGTCCGGCTCGGCTTCCAGCAGCATCCGCAGGCCCTCGCGGACGAGGTCCTGGTCGTCGGCGATCAGGACGCTGATCACGATGGCTCGCCGGGCGCCAGGTGGCCGCTGAGCGGCAGCCGGGCGCGCACGGCGAAACCGCCGCCGGCCCGCGGCCCGGCGGTCAGCTCACCGCCGAATACGGCGGCCCGCTCGCGCATGCCGGCCAGCCCGTGCCCGCCGCCCGGTGCGCCGTTACCGGGCTGTCCGGTTCCGTTGTCGGTGACCTCGACCGTGATGGTGTCCTGTTCGTTCCCGACCGTCACCTCGGCGCGGGCCGGGCCCGCGTGCCGCAGGACGTTGGTCAGCGCCTCCTGCACGATCCGGTAGACCGACACGTCCACCGTCGCGGGCAGCTCGGCGAGGTTGCCCTCGACGTGCAGGCTCACCGGCAGGCCGGCTGCCCGGACGCTGGCGGCCAGCGTGCCCAGTTCGCCGGTGCCCGGCTGCGGGGCGAGCCCGGCCTCCTCGTCCGGGTCGCGCAGGACGCCTAGCAGGCGGCTGGTCTCGTCTAGTGCCTGCCGGGCGCTGTTCTCTATCTTTTCCAGGGTCGCCCCGGCCGGCTTTCCCGACGCCCGGGCGCCGGCTGCCTGCAGCACGATCACGCTGAGGTGATGGGCGACGATGTCGTGCAGTTCCCGGGCGATGCGCGCCCGCTCAGCCGCCCCGGCCTGTTCAGCCTGGCGCTGCGAAGCGGCGCTCCGCGCGGCCAGTGAGACGGCCCGCCTGCGGGCCTGGACGAACACGCCAGCCAGCCAGAATGCCAGTAGCTGCAGGAACGCCAGTGCCACCGCCGCCGAGCCGCCGCCATGACCCCGCGCGAACATCAGCCCAAGCTCGTCCCGGTGGCTGATCACGGCCACCACCGGGACGGTGATGACCAGCCCGGTGACCGAGCGGCGCAGGGTGGCGTGCGCGCCCAGTGAGTAGGCGGCGGCGAACAGCACGAACGTGAACGCCAGGCCCCGCAGCGAATTGCCGCCGAGCAGGGAAAGCAGCGCGATGACAGCCCAGGTCGCCAGCCACGCCAGCAGCGGCGCCCGGCGGCGCAGCACCAGCGGCCCGCCCAGCAGCAGGGGAAGCAGCGCCAGCAGCCACCACGGCCCGGCGACCGCCTCGCTGCCGATCAGGCGGGGCGAGCCCCACGCGGCGACGGCGATCAGCCCGGCCCCGGCGATTCCCAGCCCGGCATCGACGATGACTCCCGGGTCCCCACCGGTCAACCGCCGAGCTGCCTGCATGCCAACGAAGTTATCCCCTGGCCAGGCCGCCCGCATCATCCCTGAGGCGACCTCGGTTCAACCTTGCGGTTGAACCGGTTCCATCCCGCGAGCGCAGACAGCCGGCCCGCCAGCCAGGGACAGTGGGCGGCGGGCACACCGGGTTAACGCGTGAGAGGAGACCGATGAACGTGATCGAGGCCAGCGGCCTGGGCAAGCGCTACGGCCGGACCTGGGCGCTGCGCGAGTGCACGCTGGCGATCCCCGCCGGGCAGGTGACCGCGCTGGTCGGGCCGAACGGGGCCGGCAAGACCACGCTGCTGAACCTGGCGGTGGGCCTGACGCCGCCCTCAGCGGGCGCGGTCACCGTGCTGGGCGGCCGCCGGGCGGGCTCGCCGGCCGCGCTTGACGCGATCGCGTTCGTCGCCCAGGACACGCCGCTGTACAAGACCCTGTCGGTCGCGGACATGATCTACGTGACCCGCAGCCTGAACCGGCGCTTCGACCAGCCTTACGCCCGCGCCCGCCTTGACGAGCTCGGGATCCCGTCCAGCCGGCGGGCGGGGAAGCTGTCCGGCGGCCAGCAGGCACAGCTCGCGCTGACCCTGGCGCTGGCCCGCCGGCCACAGCTCCTGGTGCTTGACGAGCCGGTCGCGGCGCTCGACCCAGTCGCCCGGCACGACTTCATGGCCACCGTGCTGGCGGCGGCATCGGCCGACGGCGTGTCGGTGCTGCTGTCCTCGCACGTGCTCACCGAACTGGAACGGGTGGCCAGCTACCTGGTGCTGATGTCACGCGGCCGGGTTCGGCTGGCCGGGCAGGTGGCCGGCCTGCTCGCCGCCGACGGCCAGGCCAGCCTGGAGGAACTCGCCCTGGCCTATCTGCGCGCCCCCGGCGAGCGCGAGGCCGGCCAGCCCGAGACCACGCCGGAGGTGACGGGGTGACCGCACTCACCGTGCCCGCCCGCCCGGACGCCGGCGCGAGCCCGCGTCCGCTCCCGTGGCGCCGGATGGCCGGCGTCACCTGGCGGCAGCACCGGGCCGCGCTGGCCGGCATGGCCCTGCTGCTCGGCGCGCTCGCGGTGTGGCTGTGGCGGATGGGCGTGCCGCTGCACCGGGCCTACGCCGCCGCCGTCGCCTGCCACCCGGCCGCCTCGGCCGCCTGCCAGGACCTCGTTGTCACCTTCAACTCCAGCGCCGACGGCCACTTCATGGGCAGCAAGGGCCCGGGCGGCGTCCTGCTGCAGGTGCTGCCCGCGCTGATCGGGGCGTTCACCGGGGCGCCGGTGCTGGCCCGGGAGCTGGAGACCGGCACCTTCCGGTACGCCTGGACCCAGGGCTTCGCCCGCTGGCGCTGGGCACTGGCCAAGCTAGTGCTGCTCGCGGTCGTCCTGGCCGTCGCCACGGCCGCGTTCGGCGCCCTGGTGGCCTGGTACTTCCAGCCCTACGGCGGCGCCAGCCCCCAGGTCCCCGGCCTATTCGAGAACTCACCGTTCGGTGACCTGTTCAGCCTGCGCGCGGTCACGTGCCCCGCCTGGACGGTGACCGCGTTCACGATCGCGGCCCTGGCCGGCCTGCTCATCCGCCGGGTCGTGCCCGCGATCGCCGCTACCCTGGCCGCCTACGCCGGGCTCGCCTTCGCGGCCGCGGTGCTGCTGCGCGAGCACTACCTGCCACCGCTGGTCACCACCGCCGTGAGCCTGCCCGGCGCCAGCACCGCGTGGGCCATCAGCCAGTGGTCGACCGTGAACGGCCGGTTCGCCTACGCCGGCGACCCGCCGCTGAACCTCGTCAACCAGTACTGCGGTTCCGGCTCGGGGGCGAAGCTCGGCCCGCCCGGGGCGGTGTTCACCCAGTGCCTGGCGCCGCACGGCTACCTGCAGTGGACCAGCTACCAGCCGTCCAGCAGGCTCTGGCCGTTCCAGTGGATCGAGGGCGGCTGGCTGCTCGCCCTGTCAGTGCTCCTCATCGCCGCAACGACCTGGCTTGTCCACCGCCGCGCCGCCTGACGCGGCCCGCCCTGCGGGCGGGCCGCGGTAACCATCGGCTAGCGCGCGACGCGATAGTTACGGCAGCTGTAGTTCGTTACGGCTATGGCACCCCGTCGGCGTAGGCATGCCAGCGTTGGTGGGCCTGGCGGGCGCGATACTGGTGGTGGCGCCGCCACAGGCTCCGGGTTTCGCAGTGCTCGTGGTCGCGGTGGGGCCAGGGGATGACGGTGCCGCGAAGCTGCCTAAGCAACCCGCGTGCACGTCATGGTTTACCCCCTGCTTCTACCAGGCTGCTGCGCACCTCGTTTCAGCCACCTGACGAGGGCGAGGGCATCGCGGAGGCCGGGCGGAACCGGGTTTTCGGCGGTGCCGTTCTGGTGCGGCTGACTCCGTTCATGGCACGTTCTGCAGTTCGGGGACGCGGGCGCGGAGGGCAGCGACGGCGGTCACGGGATCGGCGGCGTAGAAGCGGAAGGCGCGGGCACTGGCCTGCTTGCCCAGCGGGCGCGTGAATGTCACCGGACGGGCGAGTTCCACGGTGACTGTCGTCTGGCCGCCTTGGGAGAGGTCGGCGCATCCGCCATCGTCAACTGCCCCCCTCCTGCCGCGCGCGGTCCGGCGTTCGACCCGGACGGCGGCGATGTCCTGCCCTGGGATCTGGATGTCGACAAGGGCGCCGGAGCGCAGCCGCAGCGTGCCGTCCGCGCCGATGACGTGGGGACGGACCACGAAGGAGGCGAATAGGCCGAGGATGAAGAACACGCCCCATACGTCGAGGGCGAGCGTGATCTCGCGGACGAGCGGCCAGGGGATGAGGAAGGCGAGAACTACCGTCTCGATGACGGAAAGGTAGGCAAGGGTGAGCAGGAGGCCCGCACCGCCGGACGCGTACCGGACCGCGATGTCACCCTTGCGCACGCCGTGCCGCCAGCGGCCGGTCAGCAAGCGCAGGATGCTGGTGTAGAGCCGGAATTCGTGGATCATGAGCCTGAGCCCCGGGACTGACACCACGTCCGCGGCGATCGCGTAGCGGGCGGCCCGCCTGGTCAGGCCGCCACGCCGGTAGCGGCTATAGGCCGTGGCCAACCTCGCCACCAGGAATATGAGGGGGACGGTCATCGCCAGTTCCAGGGCGAGGCGGGCCGTGGATCCGACGCGGACTCCGGCCGCGGCGCACAGCGCCAGCAGCAGTACCCCCGCCACCCTGACCCCGATGGACCACCACACCGCCTTGCGCAGGGAACGGCTCGCGGTACGGCCCGTCATGACTTCCTCATCAGGTCGATGGCACGGCGGATCACGGCGGCCTGGGCCGGGGCGAAGTCCGCGTAGAACGCCGCGGCGAAACCACCAGCCTTGTCCTCCAGCTCCCCTTCGGGGAACGGGATCGCCTTCCGGACCGTCTCCGGGATGGCCGCGACCAGGGCCCGGGCCGTCTCCTCGACCCTGGGATCGTCTGCGGGCAGGGCGGCCAGCTCATCGAGGCGCGCGTAAACCGCGTACGCCTGCTCGACGGCCCCGGGATCGGAGTTGAGTACCCGGGTAAGCTCGCCGAGCCAGCCGGTGCCGTGGGCCGGGGGCGCGGTCTCCAGGAGGGCCAGGATCTCGCGGTCCTTCGCCGCCATCGCCGGCTCCGGCCCGGGCTTTGCCGCAGCGACGTCGGTCATGCGGTCGAACAGCGCGGCCAGTCCGGGAGAGACGGGTGCCTGCCCGGAAAGCCTCCCGCCGTCCTCAGCCTGCCGCAGCAGCCGGGCCAGCCGGACCCGGCGCTGGCGGATGCCCTCCTCCTGACGGGCCAGATCGGCATCGAGCTCACACAGGATCTCCGCCAGGTCCCGTCCGGCGTCATCGGCCAGCGCGTCGCCCACCTCGTCCAGGCTCAGGCCCAGCTCTGTCAGGCGCCGGACCCGGGCCAGCTCGACGGCGTCCCGCAACGAGTACTCACGGTACCCGTTCGCCTTGCGCGCAGGCTCAGCCAGCAAGCCGATCCGATGGTAATGCCGGATGGCACGGGTGCTGATGCCGACCAGGCCGGCGAGTTCTCCGATCCTCACCCCTCAAGGAAACACCTTGACGCTGCGACAAGGTCAAACCGCTTGTCACGCCAGCGTGGTGCGCTCGCGTAGCGGAGAACGTAGCCCGCGACAACGCAGCCCAGGTCACGATCTACAGCTGCCGTAATAGTGGAGGTGGGCGACAGCGCGCAACGCGTGCGGGCGGACTGACCGTCATGGCGCAGCCCGCGAAATTGCACATTGCCGACCATTATCAAAAGATCCGGGGCCAGTGACGCAGGCGCTTACCACGCCGCGGTGACTGATAGGATTCCCGACGTATCCTGCGCGACGTGGCATTACCCGATTTCGCGTCGATGCACGCTGGCGGCTCGTGGACAAGTGGACGGCGGCAGGAAATGAGCGCTGAGGCGGAAGCGGATCCCTCGCCGGATGAATCGCCGGTCAAGGTAATCGACGCCTTGCTGCCTGAATATGCTGGGCCGCACCAGATCAAGGCGCATCTGGATCAGTTCGTTGTCGGCCAGGAGGCGGCCAAGACCGAGCTGAGCACGCTCCTGTCGATGCACCTGCTCTTGTCCCGGGAGCCGGGCCACAAGCTCCAGACCCCGAACGCGCTGCTGGTGGGTCCAACCGGCGTTGGCAAGACCTATAGTGTCCGCACGGCGGCCGGCTTCCTGCGCCTTCCGGTTGTCGTCGCTGACGCGACCAAGCTGCTGCCTTCCGGCGCCAGCGCGGAAACCGGCGAGCACATCGACTACTTGCTGGCAGAGCTGCTCGATGCTGCCCAGGAAATCGTCAATAAGATTGACAGGGACGCCCGCCGGGAGATAGCAAAAGTACTCCGGCGGGAATACGGCTACCGGGGCCGATCAGGGTTGGATAGCGTGGACGATCTGCTGGCTTTTGCGCTGGCGGAGCGCGGCATCGTCTTTCTGGATGAATTCGACAAGCTGAGTTTTGCCGGGGCCGCGCCGAACGTCGCTGGTTGGAACCGGTCGATTCAGGGGCGGCTACTCAAGCTCGTTGAGGGTTCAGAAGACCCGCCGATGCGCGTGCGGGGAATTCCGCCGATCGATACGTCTGGCATGCTTTTCATCGCCGCCGGCGCCTTCGCGCGCATTGATAGTAAGAAAGACTACGCTAGCGTGCTGCCGACCAAGCCGTATAGCCTGCACGGCAGCGCCAGGAGCAATTTGGCGGCCGACGTCGTGACGTACGGCTTTATTCCTGAGCTGATAGCCCGCTTCCCCATTCTCGTCAGGTACTCGGCGCTCGCGAAAGATGACCTACGGCGGATGCTGAGCAACACCGCAACGGATCCCTTGCAAGTTTTTTCATTCTATTTCGAGAAGAACGGCAAGCGCCTCGTCGTTACCGACGAGGCGCTTGAAGCTATTGCCTCTCACGCGCAGGTGCTGGAAATGGGCGCGCGCGGGATCCACCAGGTGATCTTTCCGCAGATCGCGAAGGTCGCCTACGCGTTCTTCCAGCAGAGTGACGAGGCTGTCTACGAGCTGACCCGGGACGCGGTGGACCAGTTTGTCCGGGGCAGCGGCGCTGCCTGAACTTCCCGGCCGGGCGGGACGTTCGTCCCTATTAAGCCGTCGGGTTGGCCGGCAGGATTTGGAACCGGACGATGACGGTAGCTGACGAGCGGGGACACATGACACTCGATGGCCGGGCAGCGGCGCGCGGCGCGGGCCCGCGGCAGGCGGTTGAACTGATCCCGGCGGAGTGCTGGGGACTGCTGCGGGAAGCCAGGCTCGGCCGGATCGTGTTCACGATGCACGCGCGGCCGGCCATCCGGCCGGTCAATCACCTGGTTGACGGCCACGTGATCGTCATCCGCTCCCAGCTCGGGTCAGCGATCACCGGCCACGCCTCCCAGGACGGGGCTGTGGTGTGCTACGAGGCTGACGAGATCGACCCTGACCGGCACACCGGGTGGAGCGTGGTCGCGACCGGGCTGGCCAGGCTGGTCCGTGACCCTGGCCTGGCCAACCGGTATCAGCAGCAACTTGAGCCGTGGGCAGCCGGCGACATGGCGCAGGTCATCGCCATCACGCCGCAGACCATCACCGGGATCCGCCTGGTCGGCTGGTGCAGCTGACGTCCCGGCGCGCGGCGCCCGGCCGTGCTCAGATCGTGCCCGCCTCCCGCAGGGCCGTGATCTCCGCCGCCGTGCAGCCAAGCTCGGTCAGCACCGCCACCGTGTGCTGCCCGAGGTCAGGAACCGCCCCCATGCTCGGCTCGGCCCCGCTGACCACCGCCGGGGGAAGCGCGGACAGCACCGGCCCGGCCGGCGTGTCGATCTCCCGCCAGCGGTCCCGGGCGGCCAGCTGCTCGTGCGAGAGCAGCTCGAGCACGGTGTTGTAGCGGGCGTTGCCGATCGCGGCGGCGTCCGCCGCCGCCCGTATCTCGGCCAGCGACCGCTGCTCGCACCAGGCGGCGATGACCTTGTCGAGCTCGTCGCGGGCCGCCACCCGGGCCGGGTTGCGGGTATAGCGGGGGTCGGCGCCCAGGTCGGGCCGTCCGATCATGCCCGCCAGGCGGACCCATTCGGCGTCGTTGGTGGTGCCGAGCACCACCGTCTGGCCGTCGGCGGTCGGGTAGGCACCGTAGGGCGACACGGCGGGCGAGCTCATCCCGATCGGGACCTGGTTCACCCCGGTGGCGCGCGTGTGGTGCACCTGGTACCCCATCATGTCGACCATCGCGTCGAACATGCTCAGCCCGACGGCGTGGCCGCGGCCGGTGCGCCCCCGGTCGTGCAGCGCCGCGAGGATGGTGGTCGCCCCGTACAAGCCGGTGAAGACGTCGGCCATCGGCGGCCCGGGCTTGGCCGGGCTCCCCTCCCAGCCGGTGGCCGCGCAGGCGCCAGACTCGGCCTGCACCAGCAGGTCGTAGGCGCGCTTGCCGGCCAGCGGCCCGGTGCTGCCGTACCCGGTGACCTCCAGCGTGACCAGCTGCGGGTAGCGGTCGGCGAGCGCCGCCTGGCCGATGCCGAGCCGGCCGGTCGCGCCCGGCCCCAGGTTGCTGACCAGCACGTCGGCTCCGGCCAGGAGCCGGTGCAGCAGGTCAAGGCCGGCCGGGTGCTTGAGGTCGAGGGTGACCGACTCCTTGCCCCGCGCCAGCCAGACGAAGTGCGCGGCCAGGCCGTTGACCACGTCGTCGTAGTGCCGGGTGAAGTCGCCCCGGCCCGGCGGCTCGATCTTGATCACCCGGGCGCCCAGGTCGGCCAGCGTGCGGGTGCAGAACGGGGCCGACACCGCCTGCTCCACCGCGATGACGGTGATGCCGTCGAGCAGGCCGCGCGGGCTCACGGGGGACGGGCCGCTAGCCAACCGCGGCGGCCGAGCGGGAGGCGCGCACCAGCGCGGCGTAGTCGGCGACCTGGCGGCCGAGCTGGGTGAGCTGCGTCCGGACGGCGGCGTCGGTGCAGTCGCCCGCCTTGAACAGGCCGGGCACCGCGTTGATGGCGACCCCGAGCGGCGTCGGGAACCCCCGCAGCGTGTGCACCACGGTGCGCAGCGACACCATCGCGGCCACGCTGGTCTGCGCCCCGCCGGCCACCGAGATGCAGCCCACCGGGACGGTGTCGACGTACGGGCGCTCGTCGTGGGCGAGCTCTTCCAGCCAGTCGATCGCGTTCTTGATCAGCCCGGAGATGCCACCGTGGTAACCGGGCGAGGAGATGATGAGCCCGTCGGCCGCGCGCACCGAACGCAGGTAGCCGTCGGCCGCGGTGGACTGCTTGGCCTGCACCGGGTCGTAGAAGGGCAGCGCGAGTGAGGAGGCTGACAGCAGCGTGGTCTCGGTTCCCGCGGCGGCGCAGGCGTCGAGCGCGATGCGCAGCGCGACCTCCGACGACGAGTCGGGGCGGGTGGACCCGCCGATGCCGACGATCCGGAGCTGTTGCATGGGTCGTGACCACCTTGCTGCTCGGCGACAGGTACGCGCGGACGCGGACGCGACCGCCGGTTCTTCCGTCAACACCGATGTTGACGGATCGGGCGATGTCTGTCAACGTAGGTGATGGGCGCGGTCGGACTGCCCGGGTGAAGGGGCCCGGCGGTCCCGTGCCGGCGAGGAGCGCTGCGCTTGAAAATAGACATCACCCCGAACGGTGACAGTGACTCACTCGGCATCGTCGGTGCCGCGGCGCTGGCGGCCGAGCGGGGCGGGGTCGACGGCATCGCTTACCCGGAGCGCTCAGCCGACGCGATGCAGCTGGTCACCTTGGCGGCCGCCGCGACCAGCCAGGTGGAGCTGATGACGAGCGTAGTGGTCGCGTTCGCGCGCTCCCCGATGACGCTCGCCGCGCAGGCCTGGGCGGTGCAGCAGCTCAGCCGCGGCCGGTTCACCCTCGGGCTCGGCAGCCAGGTGCGCGCCCACGTCGAGCGGCGGTTCTCCATGCCCTGGGGCGCGCCGCAGGCCCGGATGGCGGACTTCGTCGGCGCGCTGCGGGCGATCTGGCGCTGCTGGCAGGACGGCGAGCCGCTCGACTACCAGGGCGAGTTCTACCGGCACACCCTGATGACCCCGATGTTCACCCCCGAAGGACGCTGGCCGGCCCCGCCGGTCATGCTGGCGGTGCTCGGCCCGGGCATGACCGAGCTGGCGGCGCGGGTGGCCGACGGGGTGATGATCCACCCGTTCACCACCCCGGACTACCTGGCCGGCCAGCTGCGCCCGGCGCTTGACCGCGGCCTGGCGGCCAGGGACAGTGCCGCCCGGTTCGCGGTCTGCGGCGCGCCGCTGGTGGCGACCGGCCGCGACGCCCGCGAGCTGGCCGCCAGCGTCGCCGCGCTGCGCTCCCGGCTGGCCTTCTACGGGTCCACCGCGGCCTACCGGCGGGTCCTCGACACCCACGGCTGGGGTGACCTCGGGATGAGGCTGCACCGGCTGTCCACCTCCGCCGGCGCGGGCAAGTGGGCCGAGATGGCGGCCCTCATCCCGGGCGAGATGCTGGAGCGGTTCGCGGTGATCGGGGAGCCGGACGCGGTGGCGGCGGAGCTGGTCCGCCGCTACCGCGGCCTGCTCGACCGCTGCCAGCCGACCCTGATCGGCCCGTCCTCACTGGCCGAGCGGCTGCGGTTCGCCGCCCTGCTCAAGCAGACCCTGGTCCCCGCCGCCCCCTGACCAACCCGCAGAGAACCCCGGAGGAGCATCGATGGATTTCCAACTGTCGGACGAGCACCAGGAGCTGCGCCGCACCCTGCGCGCCTTCTTCGAGAAGGAGGCGCCGCACGACCTGGTGGCCGAGCTCGACCGGACCGAGACGTACCCGGCCGAGATGTACGCGAAGGTGGCCGAGCTGGGGCTGTGCGGGATCACCATTCCCGAGGAGTACGGCGGGAGCCCGGCCGATGAGATCTCGCTGTGCATCGTGTCGGAGGAGATGCAGCGGGCGTCGGGCTCCCTCGTGGGCGCGTTCATCCCCACGGTGACCTTCGCCGCCAAGGCCATCGTCGACTACGGCAGCGCGGAGCAGCGCCGTGAGCTGCTGCCGAAGGTGGCGGCGGGCAACCTGCGGTTCGGCATGGGGCTGAGCGAGCCGGAGGCGGGCTCCGACCTGACCCACCTGAAGACCTCGGCCGAGCTGGACGGCGACGAGTACATCGTGCGCGGCCAGAAGGTGTTCACCACCGGGGCCGACACCGCCGATTACGTCCTTGCCTTCGTGCGCACCGGGCCGCGGGGCGAGTCGGCCGGCCAGGCGCTGTCGGTCATCCTGGTCCCGACCGACGCGCCCGGGGTGTCCATCCGGCCGCTGCGCAAGCTGGCCATGCAGGCCACCCACACCTGCGAGGTCTTCCTGAGCGACGTGCGGGTGCCGGCCAGCAACCTGGTCGGCGAGCTCGGCGACGGGGTGAAGATGATCTTCAACCTGCTCAACCGGGAGCGCATCCTGGCCGGGGCGCAGTCGGTCGGCATCGCCCAGGGCGCGTTCGACTACGCCTACCGCTACGCCCACGAGCGCAAGCAGTTCGGCCAGGCGATCGTCGAGTTCCAGGCGATCAGCCACATGCTGGCCGACATGGCGATGGACATCGAGGCGGCCCGGCTGCTGACCTACCAGGCCGCCTGGAAGCTGGAGCAGGGGCGGGAGGTCTCGGCCGACGCGTCGATGGCCAAGGTGTTCGCCAGCGAGGCCGCCTCCCGGGTGGTGAACAAGGGCATGTCGATCCTCGGCGGGTACTCCTACATGCAGGAGTACCCGATGGAGCGGTACTACCGTGAGTGCAAGCTGAACGAGATCGCCGGCGGCACCAACCAGATCCTGCGCACCCGCATCGTGCGCTACCTGGGCCGCGACCGCTAGCCGGCGGCGGGCTCGCTGGCCACGGCCGGCGCCGGCTGCTCGGTCAGCTCGGTCGAGGCCTCGCTGTCGGACTCGCGGCGGGTCGGCACGGTCAGCGCGATGAGCGCGGCGACCACCGCGGCGCCCGCGCACAGCCCGAACAGCAGCCGGTACGCGCCGTGGGAGGGGTAGGCCTGGCCGCCCGCGAGCACCAGCTGGGAGGCGAACAGGGTGCCGCCGACCGCGCTCGCCACCGAGCTGCCGAACGCCCGGCACAGCGTGTTCAGCCCGTTGGCGGCGGCCAGCTCGGACCGCGGCGCCGACCGGCCGATCAGCGACGGCATGGCCGCGTAGGCGATGCCCGCCCCGCCGCTGGCGACGGCGGTGCCGACGACGATCTCCCACAGCTGGCGGTCGATGGCGACCCGGGCGAGGAAGCCGAGCGCGATGACGGCCGCGCCCGTCGCCAGCGTGACCTTGGGACCGAAGTGGTTGGTGATGGCGGCCGACACCGGGGCAAGCAGCAGCATCGCCAGCCCGGAGGGCAGCAGGCACAGGCCGCCAGTGAGGATCGACGCGCCGAACCCGTAGCCGGTCGAGGCGGGCGCCTCCACGTAGGAGGCGGTGCCGATCAGCGTCGCGAACAGGGCGAAGCCGACGCAGGCGGACGCGAGGTTGGTCAGCAGCAGCCCCGGCCTGGCGTTGACCACCACGTCGACCAGCGGGGACGCCGACCGGCGCTCCCAGGCGACGAAGCCGGCCAGCAGCAGCACCGACCCGGCCAGCGGGGCCAGGGTCGCGGCCGACCCCCAGCCCCAGCTTGACGCCTGGCTGAGCGGCAGCAGCAGGCAGACCAGGGCGGCGGCGAGCACGACGGTGCCGGGCAGGTCGAGGCGGCCCACCGCCCGGCCGGCCGGCTCGGCCAGCAGCAGCCAGGTCGCGGCCAGGGAAACCGCCCCGGCGCCGACCGTGATCCAGAACAGCACGTGGTAGTCGGCGTGCCCGCCGACCCAGGCGGCGAACGGCACGCCGAGCGCCCCGCCGATGCCGAGCATGGCGCTCACCAGCGCGATTCCGGATGCCAGGCGCACCCGCGGCAGCATGGTGGACAGCAGGCTGATGCCCAGCGGGATGACGCCGCTGGCCAGGCCGACCACCGCGCGCCCGGCGATCATCGCCGGCAGGCTGCCGCCGAGTGCCGACAGCAGCGAGCCCGCGGTCAGCAGGGCCGCCGACACCAGCAGCATCCTCTTCTTGCCGTAGAGGTCGCCGAGCCGCCCGGCCACCGGCACCGCCACCGCCGAGACCAGCAGGGTCGAGGTGAGCAGCCACTGAGTGGCCGAGCCGGAGCTGTGCAGGTCGGCCGTGATCACCGGCAGCACCGGGATCAGCAGGGACATGTTCAGCGCGGTGGCGAGCCCGGCGAAGGAGACCACCGTGAGCGCGGCCACCTCGGCCGGGCGCCACCGGCCTGCCCCGGCCCCGGTGTCGCCGTCCGTTGGTGCTGCACTGCCGCTCATTCGCTCTCCCCGGGCGCGCCGATTCCCCTCCCCGGCACCGGGTGCCTCATTGCACTCAGTGCCTTGAGGCACATGGTGTCATGTGCTGCAATAGGATGCAACTGAGTCGGCCAGCCCAGGGACGGGGAGTCCCGGGGACGGGAAAGCGGCGAGGGAGCTAGCCATCGACGGACTGCGTGAACGCAAGAGCGCCCGGGCGCGGGCGGCCACCCTGGACGCCGGGTTCCGGCTGTTCGCCGAGCGCGGCTACGACCAGGTCACCGTGGCCGACATCTGCGCGGCGGCCGACATCGGCCGCCGCACCTTCTTCCACTACTTCCCGAGCAAGGAAGACCTGCTCGACACCCCGGTCCGGCAGATGACGGCGCGCCTCACCGCCGCCCTTGACCAGGCACCGCCGTCCGCTGCCGACGGCCAGGCGCTGCGCGCGGCCCTGGCCGACCTGGCCCGCTACGCGCTGGCCCACCGGGCCCAGCTCGAGCAGTACCGGCTTATCATCAGCACCTCGGCCACGCTGCGGCTGCCGGTGGTGTGGAACCTGCCCGGCCACGAGGTGCGCACCGGCCAGCAGCTGCAGGCGCGGCACGGGCGGTCCGGGCCGCCCGGCCTCGACACCAGGCTGCTGGTGGCCCGGGCGATCGCCGCGTTCCGGGTCTGGCTCGACCTCACCCTGGAAGCGCCGCCCGCGGCCGACCGGGCCGGGGAGGCCGAGGAGGCCGCCCAGCGGCTGTTCGACCGCATCTTCGACGCCGACCCGCTACTGGCCGGGTAAACCGCGCCCCCGCCTGGCAAGGAGCCACGCATGATCGAGGGACTGCACTACCAGAACGCCTACGTGACCCGGAACGTCGACCAGGCGATGGCTGAGTTCGCCGCGCGGGCCGACGTCCGCCTCGCGTACCAGTTCGAGGGGACGACCGACCTCACGGCAGGCGGCGCCACCTACCGGCAGACGGTCAAGCTCGGTTTCGCCTGGGTGGGCGACCTGCAGTACGAGTTCATCGAGCCGGTCGACGAGCCGCTGCGGGTGTTCACCGACTGGCTGCCGGACGACGACTCGCTGAAGTTTCACCACAGCTGTGCCCGGGTGACCGACTGGGACGACTTCCGCCGCCGGGTGGACCAGCAGGCGTTCCCGGTCGTGTTCGAGGGGGAGGGCGCGGGGGGCCTGAAGTTCCTCTACCTGGACGCCCGCGAGCTGCTGGGCCACTACCTCGAGTTCACCGCCATGCCCGACGAGGTCTGGGCGCGGACGGGCGGCCGCTGAGCTGCAGCGGTCATTAGCGGGCAATTCCCCTCATTCTCGTTCCATGGGCAGTCAGGGAAGCTATCACCGGACTCTCGGCCAGGGAATAACTCCGCGCTAATTTCCTATCCGCGCACCGGGGTCACGACATGAATGTATTTATGCGAGTATGTCGTAAGTTTCCGGCCAGTCGGTCGCGCGTGAAGCCTGTGACCTGCGTAAAAATTGGCTTTCGCGGGACACGGCACGCATAGCAGGATAAGCTCTTCAAGCGCGGCAAGAGTTATACGGGCTGGTCGGTTCCGTAATAAGCCGGCGGGGGCGCAATGGCTAGTAATGCGGAGGGGCGCCGTGGATGAGCGGCGGCTGAAAGATAGTTTCGCGCGCGTGGCGGCGTACGGGGATGAGGTGGCGCTCTTCTTCTACTCGCACCTTTTCCTCGCGCACCCCGAGGTCCGCGCCATGTTCCCTGTCTCCATGCTCGCTCAGCGGGACAAGCTGCTCGGCGCGCTCGGCCGGATCGTCGCCGAGGTGGCCAACCACGACACCCTGGTGCCGTTCCTGCGCGGCCTCGGCCGCGATCACCGCAAATTCTCCGTGCTGGCCGAGCATTACCCGGCCGTCGGTGCCAGCCTGCTGGCGACGCTCGCCCACTTCAGCGGCACCGCCTGGGACGAGGACCTGGCCCGCGACTGGACGGAGGCGTACACGGCGGTCGCGCTGGTGATGACCGAGGCCGCGGCCGAGGACGCGACGCGGAACCCGGCCGCGTGGGAGGCGACGGTGGTGGCGCACGAGCGCCGCACCGCCGAGATCGCGGTGCTCAAGGTGCTGCCGGACGTGCCGCTGGGCTACCTGCCCGGGCAGTCGGTGGCGGTGGAGTGCCCGGCCCGGCCCCGGCTGTGGCGCTACTACTCGATGGCCAACGCGCCCCGGCCCGACGGCACGCTCGACTTCCACGTCCGGGTGATCGACGGCGGCCCGGTCAGCTCGGCGCTCGCCCGGACCGCCCTCGTCGGCTCCCGGCTGCGGCTCGGGCCCCCGGTGGGCGCGCTGCGGCTGGACGCCAGCTCGCGGCGGGACGTGGTGCTGGCGGCGGGCAGCACCGGGCTGGCGCCGTTCAAGGCGCTGGTCGAGCAGGCGGCCGGGCTGGCCGGCCACGGTCCGCCCCGGATGCACCTGGTATTCGGCGCGCGCACCGCCGCCGAGCTGTACGACCTCGGTGACCTGGAGAAGATGGCGGCGCGGTGGCCGTGGCTGACGGTGACGCCCGCGGTGTCGGAGGACCACGCCTACCGCGGTGAGACCGGCACCGTCGCCGACGTCATCGGCCGCCAGGTGCCGCTGGCCGACCAGGACGTGTACATCTGCGGCTCGCCCGCGATGGTGGCGGCGACGGCGGACCGCCTGCGGTCCCTTGGCATGACACAAGACCACATCTTCGTCGAGGACTTTGGCTGGAGTGAATCATGACCCGCGCTGACAGTGAGCTGTTCACGCCGGAGCGCGTGCGATCGGCCGCCTTCACGCCGACCCGGCTGGGGCGCCGCGGCGTCGACGAGGCGGAGGTGCGCGAGTTCTGCGCGTGGATCTCCGACGGGCTCGGTCGGCTGCTCAACGACAACAGCATGCTCCAGGCCGAGATCCAGCGGCTGCGCAACCGGCTGCTTGACGGCAAGGGCAAGGCGGGCATCAGGCCCGAGGACGTCCACGTGCAGGCGGTCAGCGTGCTGTCGAGGGCGCAGCAGACGGCCGACCGCTGCGTGGCCGACGCCCAGGAGTACAGCCGGGAGCTGGCCGACGAAGCGCGGATGCGCCGCGACGAGATCCTGCGCGAGGCGAAGGTGCGCGCCAGCATGATCCTGGAGGAGGCGCACAGCAGCGCGGCCGAGGCGGCCGAGGCGGCCAGGGACACGCCCGACCCGGTCGCGCTGGCGGACCAGCAGGGACTACAGGCCGAGATCGCCTACCTGCGCACGTTCAGCGACGTCTGCCGCACCCACCTGCGCGCCTACCTGGAATCGCTTACCCGCTCGATCGAGGAGTGGGAGCGCGCCGAGCGCGACGGCGCGCGCGCGGCCAAGGACTCCGTCCTGCACACCTGACCTAAGGATTCAGCCAAACGGGTGCGGCAGGCTGCCGCACCCGTTCCTTATCTCCCGGGCGCCCGCCGTCGCCCGTCGCCCAGCCAGCTCCGCAGCCAGCACCGCAGCCAACATCGCGGCCGGGCCCGAGGACGCCTGGCGCCGCCCGCCACCAGCAGCTGCGGGTAGCTCAGCTGCTGCCAGTAGGCCTCCAGGTCGTACTGCTGCTGCTGCTGCTGCCAGGCGCCGCTCGGCGGTACCTGGTACATGCCTGACACGGCCATGGTCGGCCCCCCCTTCAGGCGATCGCACGCGGTAGTGCGGGCGTCGCGTTCCCACCAGGGTGACGCGGCACCGGGCGCTGCGGTGCACCCGGTTTCACTACGTTTTCAACCCGTTACGGAATGTCCTTCATGTGAGGGACAAGGCTGCCGGCGTGCTCCGGGCGCAAGTGCAGAAAGTAGTAGAAATACGGCTTGTCGTGCAGCCGGTTAGCGCGCACGCTCGGGGTATGCAACCGTCGCTGCCGGGGGTCCCCGTCACCGGGCCGGCTGGCCCGGTCGGCCCCGCGCCGCTGCCCGGGGGCGAGGCGGCGCTGATCGGCCTGGCGGCGCTGGTGATCGTGACCATCCCGGTCGCGGTGACGCTGCTCGCCCTGGTGGTGCGCGACTCGCGCAGCGGGCTCGAAGAGTTCATCGCGTACCTGCTGACCTGGCTGATGCTGCTGTCCGGGGCCCGCACCGCCCTCCGGCACGGTGCCGGGGCGGGCGACGCCAGGAACCTGGCCGCCTTCACCCACCTGCCGCGCCACCTGTGGGCGCTGATCTGGGCCGCGGGCACCGCCGCGGCGCTGTGCCTGGGCGGCAGCTGGCTCGTGCTCGGGCACTGACCGGACGGTCCCGTCGCCGCGCTGACCAGCGCCGGGGCCGGCCAGCGGTGGCTGCGTCGCATCCTGGTCGGCCCCGCCCCTGGCCGCGGATAGTCGGGGTCGCGGCATCCCGGGTGCAAGTGCATCGGCAAATGCATCCCGCTGTGCGTGTACAGTAATTGTGTGAACGTAAAGTTAAATGATTCCTCCATTTTGTTGCTGGTGTCATTCCGCGCTATTTTGGCATTATGCTTTTTCTTGCCTGACCGGGGCAGGCGAAGGCGGGCGAGGGGGCCCGCCGCCAGGGGGATGTCGCACAGCCAGCTCTCCGCCAACTGAGGGCGCAGCCATGGCCAGGTGCGGACGGCTATCTCAGCGCACTGTCGCGTAAATTGCACTGTGGCGTAAATTCTTAATTGCGCGTCGATTAACTCTGCGGCGTTTCGCCCGGTAATGGGGCTGGCTTCTCGTGGCGAAAAACGGCCAGAAACTCGAATTAGCCAGATGGAAAGGGAATGCGATGCCTGACAAGAGGCTCGACGGGAAGGTCGCGGTCTTCACCGGCGGCGGACATGGTCCTGGCCGGGCGATCGCCTCGGCCTTCCGGGCCGAAGGGGCGACGGTCGTCTGCGCGGCTCGCGCTTACCCGGCCGACGGCCCCGCTAGCGGCCCGCGGCCGGCCGGCCAGCTGTTCGACCGGGTCCACGTGTCCAGCGTCGACTCGGTGCGCGCGCTGGTCGACCGGACCTGCGAGACCCACGGGCGGGTGGACATCCTGGTCGCCAACGCCGGGGTGAGCCGCGACGGGACGATCGTGAACCCGGGCGCGGACCAGTGGCGGGAGAGCCTGGACACGAACCTGGCTGGAACCGTCTACTCCATCTCGGCCGCGGCCAGGCACATGCGCCGCCAGGGCGGGGGCCGGATCATCACGTTGTCGCCGCGGATGGCAGCCGGGCCGGTCCCCGGTGGAGCCGGGCGCACCGCTTCCACGGCCGGCGTCGAGACGCTGACCCGGGTCGCGGCGGTCGACCTCGGCCGCCACGGGATCCGGGTTAACTGCATCGCGCCCGGCGTCCTCGATGGCGGCCTCGGCCCCGCCGGCCAGCCGGAACGGGACGAACTGGACGAGGCGGCCCACGCGGCGGTGTTCCTCGCCGCGCCGGACAGCAGCCACCTCAACGGCGCGGTGCTCCAGGTCAGCGGGGCTGTCCTCGGCAGCTGACCCGCCCCGCGCCGGTTACCCGCCAGCTGCCGGGCGCGCGCCTCCCGCACCACGTGGCAAAAGGCGGAAGTCCTGGTCTGTCGGCCCGGACGCCTCCTGCCGGACCGCCGCCAGAATGGGCATCATGCAGGTAAGGAGCCTGGATGATGAGACAGCGAGCGGGCCTGGCCCGGGCACAGTACGAGCGGTTCCGGTCGCCCATTCACGAGTTCACCAAGTTCGCGGTGATCGGCGTCGCCGGCGTGTTCATCACCAATGGCGCCTACGACCTGCTGTACCTTCACCTCGGCCTAGGGCCGGTGACGTCCACCACGATCGCCACCGTGGTCGCGACGATCGCCAGCTACCTGGGTAACCGCTACTGGTCCTTCCGCTACCGGCAGCGCACCGGCGTCGTGCGCGAAATCGCCGTCTTCGCCGTGCTGAATGCGATCGGCCTGCTGATTCAGGACGCGACCGTGGCGTTCAACTACTACCTGCTGGGCCTCGGGCACGACCGGCTGGCGGGCTTCATCGCGCTCAACGCCGGCATCGTGCTCGCCACCTTGTTCCGGTTCTGGTCCTACCGCCAGTTCGTCTGGGCGGAAGCCCGCCGTTAAGCTCCCTGGCCGGCCTCGCCGGTCAGCCCGTGCTCGATCGCGTACCGCACCAGCTCGACCCGGTTGTGCAGCTGCAGCTTGCCCAGCGTGTTCTGCACGTGGTTCTGCACCGTCCGGTGTGACAGCACCAGCCGGGTGGCGATCTGCTTGTAGGACATCCCGGTGGCGACCATCCGCAGGATCTCGGTCTCCCGCTCGGACAGCCGCGGCACGCCCTTGTCGGCCGCGGCGGGGGCGGCCGACATGCGCCGGAACTCACCGAGTACCAGCGCCGCCAGCCCGGGGGTGAACACCGCGTCGCCGTCGGCGGTGCGCCGCACCGCGTCCAGGAACTCCGGGCGCGCGGCGGACTTCAGCAGGTAGCCGAGGGCGCCCGCCTTCACCGCGTCAAGCACGTCCTGCTGCTCGCCGCTGGCCGAGAGCACCAGCACCCGCGCCGCCGGGTGGACCGCGTGCAGGCCGCGGGTGACCTCGACGCCGGACATGTCCGGCAGCTGCAGGTCGAGCACCACCACGTCCGGCCGGGCGGCGCCGGCCACCCGCAGTGCCTGGGCGCCGTCGGCGGCCGTCGCCACCACGTCGTACCCGGCCTCGGTCAGGTCGCGCGCGACCGCGTCGCGCCACATCGGGTGGTCGTCCACCACCATGACTCGCACCGGCACGTTCGCACCTTAAGCCGTTCCCGGCCTGCCCGCCACCTCCAGCGCCGGCTAGCGGGACGCCGGCCACCCGCGGCAGCCGCAGTTCCACCTCGGTGCCCTCGCCCGGTACGGAGCTGACGGCGGCGGTGCCGCCCAGGTCGCGCAGCCGGCCGCTGATCGAGTGGCTGATCCCGAGCCGCCCGGCCGCCGCCGCCTCGGCCAGGCGGCCGTCCGGGATCCCGGGGCCGTCGTCGCGGATCGTCACCCGGATCAGCTCCGGCTCATCCTCGACCAGCACCCACGCGCGGGTCGCCGCCCGGCAATGCCGCGCCACGTTGTCCAGCGCGGCCCGCATCGCCGCCGCCAGCTCGGTCGCGGCTGCCCTGGTCAGCAGAACGGGTTCGGCTGGCACGGACACCGTCACTCGATCTGTCTGGGCGGGCAGCACGAGCTGGCGGAGGTCCACGTCGTCCGGCGCGCCCCCCGCCTGGCGGCCCGCCCGGCCGGCTCCGACCAGGGCCCGCAGCGCGGCTTCCTGCTGGCCGGCCAGCCGCCCCAGTTCGGCCGCGGCGCCGCCCGCCTCGGCCCCGCGCCGCTGCACCAGCGCCAGCACCTGGAGCACCGAGTCGTGGATGTCGCGGGCCAGGCGCTCCCGTTCCCGGCTGGCCGCCTCGACCTCGATGACGTGCTGGCGCTCCGCCTGGACCTCGGCCGCCAGCCGGGCCAGGTGCCCCACCAGCCAGCCGGCCAGCAGCAGGAGCACCGCCCCGTTCAGCGCCGTGCTCAGCGCCGCGCCCCGCAGCAGGCCGAAGTCACAGGTGGCGATGATGAGCGCGACCACCGTGCCCGCCCGCCGGCCGTACTGGATCGCCCAGGCCAGCACCGGCCCCGCCAACCAGGTCGCGGTGACCGGCAGCGCCCCGTGCCTGGTGCCGTCGGGGTACTGCAGCAGCGTGGTGGTCAGCATCAGGCCGACGGTGACCACCAGGTCGGCCACCAGCAGCTGGGAGCGCCGGTCGCGCCGCGTGTAGCCGAAGGTGGTAGCGACCGTCCAGGCCGCCATCACCGCGATGACCGCCCACGCCCAGTCCGCCCGCGAGTAGTCGGCCCGGTCGACCAGGCCGAGCCGCAGGGCGGCGTAGCCGACGCTGGCGAACCGGAACACCGCCAGCGCCCGCCAGAGCGGCTCCGAGCTTGAGCGCTGGGCGGTGACCGTCACGATGACCACGCTACCGGGGGCGGCCACCGCCGTCTGCTGCCCGCGCGCGGTCACCATTGCCCGGATACCCGGGCGGGCGCGGGCTCTGGCTGTGCCGCGGTCGCGTCCCGCAGCGCCCGCAGCCGGGCCAGCGCGCGCTCGCAGACCAGCGCGTGCTCGTACACCCGGGCCGGGACGTCGACGTTGCTGTCGACCCGCACCGGGGGCAGCGCCGCCTGCCAGCGGAGGAACGCGGGGTCGCCGGTGAGGGCGGCCAGCACGCCAAGCAGCGAGTCGTCGAGCCGCAGCGAGTGCACCGCCCGCCGGTACTCGGCCGGGGTCAGGCAGAACGCGAACGGGATGTTCATCAGGCACAGCGCGGTCTGGATGTCGAGGTTGAGCAGGCGCCGGGAGCTGGGCTCCGGGTCGATCGGCGGGACCTCGAGTAGCCCGAAGTCGAGCTGCCCGGGCTCCGGCCGGTCCGGCCGCGGGGCGCTGCCGAGGGCGAACAGCACCCGGTAGACGCATCGGTCGTGCTCGATCACCGCGCGGTTGCCCAGGTCGGCCAGCGCGACCGGGCGCAGGCCGACCGTCGCGCCGGGTAGGCCGGCGTTGCCCGCGCAGAAGTTCAGCAGGTTCGCCTCCACGATGAAGTGCCTGATCAGCAAGGTGACGGCGGTGGGGGAGACGAAGTGGCGGAGGAACCACAGGCACATCCGGTCCATGGCGTCGTGTGCCGAGAAGCGGACCGGGCAGACTCGCTTGCCCGCCACGATCAGCGTGACTGCCAGCCGGGACAGCACCCGCACCCACGGGTAGAGCAGGGCCCGGCTGGGTCGCCGCTGGTCGCTGATGATCAGCCGCAGGGTGGCCGGGTCCAGTTCGATGGCGGGGTCGGCCGCCATGACGGCCCACAGGGACAGCTCGGCCGCCGCCGGCTCAGCTCGCTCAGACATGGTCGAGCTCCTCCAGTTGCAGGGTGTAGAGCCGGGCGGTCACCCGTGCGGTGGCCACGATCCGGGCCAGCGCGGCGTCGTCAAGCAGGCCGGACCGGAGCGCCGCGGCGAGCAGCCCGAAGTGCTCGCTGTCGCCCGCCGCGTGGTAGCGCAGGAAGCTGAGCTGGTCGTCGCGCAGCCCCAGGGTCTGCGCCAGCCGGCTCGCCCAGCCGGCCGCGACGGCAACGCCGAGGCCTTCGATGACGAACATCGCGCCGAGCAGGTCGACCGGGTCGGGCAGCCCGGCCCGGTGGAAGACGAAGCCGGACAGGGCCGCCGAGCCGATGTTGGGGCTGGTGGTCGTCATCAGCCGCGGGTCGCCGCCGACAGCCGCGAAGTCGCGCTCGAGCAGCTGGTAGTCGCGGTGCTCATCGGCGGCGTGCCTGATCGCGGCGCTGCGCAGCCAGAACAGCTCGGCCGAGAAGTTCGCGGCGGCGAGCGAGATCCACCGGCCGCCGTCGACAACCTGCTGGCGCAGGTTCAGCAGCAGCCCGCGGTAGTCGTCAAGGGTGGCCGAGCCGTCCTCGATCCGCCGCACCACCGGCACCCGGGCCAGTGCCCGCTGCAGGTCCGCCCAGGTCTGCGCCAGCTCGCCGAGCACGCGGCACACGGCCGGGGAGTCGCCGTCGGCCGGCTGCCCAAGCGGGGAGGCCGCCAGCTCGGCGGTGCCCGCCCCGCCGTCCGGGCCGACGCAGGTGAGCTGGGCGAAGGCCATGGTGAAACGGCCGGACTCAGGGACGATCAGCAGTACCCGGTCACCGCGCCGAATGCGCGGCATGGCCGCCTGCAGCATCACGAAGATGCTGGCCGCGCCGGTGTTGCCGGCCTCCTGCAGGTTGCTGAACCAGCGCTCTTCCTTGGGCGGGTAGCCAGCCTCGCGCAGCGCGCCAAGCAGCGTGGCGCGGAAGTGCTCGGCGCTGTAGTGGCACAGCACGTGCTCGGTATCCGGGTCGATCCGTCCCGCCTTGACCAGCGCGTTGAACTCGGCCACCCCCATGTCGACCAGGGCGGGCAAGGCCGACATGTCCTGGCGCAGCCGGGGAAGCTCGAAGTCCTCGTCCTCGTCCCGCCGGTCGAGCCAGGTGCCGCCCGCCTTCAGCTCGCGGTCCGGGCCGAGCCCGGCGCTCATGCAGACCGGGTGGCGGTGCGCGTGGGAGACCAGGTGCGTCCAGTCGACCCGCAGGCTCAGCCCGTCGGGCCGGGGCCGGGGCTCGAGCACCACCGCGCCCGCGCCGTCCGACAGCGTCCAGCGCAGGAAGCTAGTATCCGGGCCGTCGGCCGCCCGGCCGGCCGCGCCGTCGCCCAGCGAACGGCTCACTAGCTCGGAGCCGACCGCCACGGCGACCGGGTGCTCGCCGAGCCGCACCGCCGACACCGCCGCGCGCAGGGCCGCCATCCCCGAGGCGCACACGCCGGCCGCCGACAGCAGCTCCATCGGGCCGCCGCCAAGTCGGCCGTGCACCATCGACGCGAACCCGGGGACGAGCAGGTCGCCCTGGGTGGTGCCGGTGGCAAGCATGGACACCCGCCGCGGTTCGAGCCCGCGGTCCGCCAGCGCCCGCCGGGCGGCCTCGGCTGCCAGCTCCTCGTTCAGCATGACCGTCTGGCCGCCCGTGTCCACCGCGTAGTGCCTGGTCTTGATGCCGTTGGCGGCGAGCGCCCGGCGGCGCCGGGCGGCGGCGCGCGGCGTGTCCGCCCGGCACCGGGCGGCGAGCTGATCGTTGTCGACCGGGTCGCCGGGCAGGAAGGCGCCGGTGCCGGTGATGTACGCGTCGTTCATACCGTTCATTCAGCCAGCCGGCGGACGGCCCGCACATGGGCGGTGCTACTCAGCCGGCCCGCCGCCGGTACTGCCCGGCGCTAGGTAGCGGTACTCAGCGGCTGCCCGCCCCGGATCACGCCGTACCGCGCAACCGAGGCGCCGCTAAACCAGGGCGAGGATGACGGCCTCGCCCGCCGGGGCGTCGCCCCGGGCGCGCAGCTCGGCCAGGGTGACGGTGGCGGCGACCGACCGCAGCAGGCCGGGCACGTCGGTTCCCGGTAGGCCCTCGCAGCCGGCCAGGGCGAGCGCGACGGCGCGCAGCGCCGCCGCCTCGGCCGGCCCGGGGACCTGGTGCGCGGTGCACAGCGGGGTGCAGGCGTCGGTCAGGCGGCCGAGCACGGCGGCCGCGTTCCAGTCGGCCGAGCGGCCGTTCTTCTTGTCCGCGGCGGCGGTCAGGCCGCGCAGCCGGGTGGTGAGCGGGCGGCCGAGCGCGGCCCGCAGCGTGGTCGAGTCCTGGATGCCGGCCAGCGACGCGAGCGCCTGCGCGAAGGCCTGGTGGATGTCGGCCGGCCGGGCAGCCTGCCCGGCCCCGTCGCCCCGGTCGGTGGCCGTGGCCGTGGTGGCGTGCGCGGCCAGCACCCGCAGCAGCGCGCCGCCTAGCGGCCCGTCCGCGACCCAGCGCAGCGGCAGCCCGAGGATGCCGGGCAGTGGCAGGGCCGGGTCCAGGCCACCCACGCTGGCGAGGCCGAACACGGCGGCGAGGCCGGAGCCCGGCGCGTGCAGGGTACTGCGCGCGAGCACGTGGGCGCGGTCCAGGTCGGCGCCGTGCAACCCGGCCAGCTCGTTAGCATGATCGACGTCAAAGCCGAACGCCGACAGCACGCTCAGGTCGAGGTCGATGAAGTCGGCCAGCTCGGCCGCGCGGCGCTGCGCCCGCTCGATCGCCGCCGTCAGGTCCCCGGCGATCGCGTCGGCCAGCGCGCGGGCCGGGGCGAGGCCGAGTTCGCCGAGCAGGGCCCGGTCGGCCGCGCAGGTCCGGGTGACGGCGGCGACGCGGGTCAGCTCCATGATCCGCGCGTAGGTGAGCACGATGGCGTGCGTGTGCGCGTGCATCAGCTGGACCAGGTGGCCCTCGGACTTGGCGCGGGCGGCCAGGTCGTCGCCGAGTGCACTGCTGAGGGCGCGGATGTCATCCAGGTCGCGGATGACCTGCAGCGCGACGTCGAGCACGGCGGCGGTGAGCACCTGCGGCAGCAGGCTGGTCGCGGCCGCGTCGGTCGCGGCCGCCTGGCGGATGCGGGACCCGGGCAGCTCGTGCGGGTGGGGCTGGCCGCGCCGCAGCCACAGCGCGAGCTGGGGCTTGCCCGGCTGCAGCTGGCTCCACGCGCCAGTCACCGCGGGGGGCAGCTGCTGGGCGAGGACGGCCCCGATGGGCTCTTCCGCCAGCTCGTCGTGCCGCGGCAGGCGCACCTCGATGCCGGCCGCGTCGGCGGTGATCGAGTTCAGCCAGCCGACGAAAGCCTGGGCCTCGGCGCCCCATACCCCGGCCGCGGGCTGGTCGGACCGCGGCTCGCAGGAGCTGTCCGGCCGGGGCGCCCCGGTGTCGGCCAGGAAGAGCCAGTACAGGTCGGCCGGGACCGGGGCAGTGCACACCCGGGCCCCGGCGGCGGTGGTGATCGTCCGGCGGACCAGGCGGGCGGCCTGGACCCCGGCGATCAGCCGCCGGTGCGCTGGTGAGCAGCCCGGCTGGTACGCCCGCTCACGCTCGGCGTCCAGGCGCCGCCGGAGTTCGGGGTCGATCTCGGTGCTGGCCTCGCTGCAGTCGAAGGCCAGCGCAAGGGCCACGATGGTGCCGCTGTCGAGGCAGGCGCGAATGATCGGGCTGGCGTCGGCGGTGGCCGCGTAGAGCAGGATCGCCTCGTGCCACCAGGGATCGTCCACGTTCTCGGCCAGGCTCTTGACCAGCCCAGGGATGGCAGTCACATGCCGCGCGGCCAGGTACTCCTGGAAAGTCAGGTGGGTGAACGCGTACCGTCGGCCGGCCAGCTCGACCAGCAGCCCGTTGTGCGTGATGTCGTCGAGGAAGGCCTCGCCGGTGACCGACGCCCCGAAGCGCTCAAGCGGCGGGGCGAGGATCTCCAGGATGCGCGCGGCCGGCAGGCTGGTCGCGTCGTCCCGCATCATCTTGTAGGCGAGCACGGCCAGCAGCGTCTGCTTGGCGGGCCAGGACAGCAGCTCGGGCAGTTCCTTGGCCTGGACCCGGCGCGAGAGCAGCACCTGGCAGATCTCACCGTACAGGTCAGCGCGGCTGGCTGGCAGCGCGCCGCGGTAGCGGTGGGCAGCGGCGATCATCGTGAGCAGCAGCGGGTTGACCGCGAGGTCGCGCAACGCCGGGTGTTCCCTGAGCAGGGCACTGAGCCGCGCGGCCGACTCATCGGCGCGGGCCCGGACAGCCCGCAGCTCGGCCCGCGTCTTGGCCCCGGTCGCATGCCGTTCGGCGGCCAGGTACCAGCGGTCGAGGAAGGCCTGGACCTGCTCCGCGCTGAAAGGCCGCACGGCGTAGACGTCGGCCGCGGCGGCGAGTGACTCAGGCAGGCCGTAGGGCCGTGAGGTGACCACGAACTGGTTGCCCGGGTAGGCGGCGATCTGCCGTTCTACCCAGTCGGCCACGGCGAGGCGGTGGTCGATGCGAGCGACCTCGTCCAGCCCGTCGAGCAGGACCAGGCACCGGCCGCGGCGCAGCTGCCGCTCCCACCAGCCGCGCGGCTCACTGCCGGAGCGGCCGCGGGCCGCCGCGCGGGCGACGGCCGCCAGCGAGGTCGCCGGTTCGGCGACGAGCGACTCCGCGTGCTCGCGCAGCGTCAGCAGCACCGGGACGCGCCTGCCGCCCTGGGCCCGGTGCATCCGGTGAGCCAGCGCCGCCCGCTCGGCGCAGCTGCGGGCGGCGTAGGCGAGCACCGTGCTCTTCCCGCTTCCCGGCTGACCGAGGAGGGCCAGGAAGACCCCTTCCCGGCCGCTGAGCAGCCCGTCGATCGACTGCCGCTCGGCGGCGTCCTCGGCCGCCTGGGTGAGCAGGTGGCCGGATAGCAGCTGCGACGCCTTCACCAGGGCGACATCGACGTATACGTCGCCCAGCTCCGGGATGTGGTCGCCGCCGGTCGCCAGGTCCCGCACGTCGACGTACTTCAGCGAGTCGAGCAGCCAGCGCCGGTAGCGTCGGCCGTATCCCAGGGCGGCCGCCGGCCCGCCCAGTTGCCGCCACGCTCTCGTGGTCAAGAATCCCTCACTCTGCGACCCGGGCACACGCCCTAAGCTAGCCCAACCTCGCCCGCCCGACCTAGCCAGCCCGCCAGCTAGCGTAACCGGGCCAGCCCAACCTAGCCGGCACCGTACCTAGCCAAACCGGACCTAGCCGGCACCGTCCTGGCCGTCACCGTACCTAGCCGTCACCGTACCTAGCCGGTCACCGTACCTAGCCGGCACCGTGCAGCAGGAACAGCAGCAGCAGGGCGGCCGCGGCCGCCACCGCCGCGATCACGGCGGACTTGCTGACCA
>Ga0265338_10001357_pt1 | contig 39875 bp, 32 predicted proteins | sample 42126metaG_FD_193579 | JGI IMG/M metagenome (GOLD analysis project Ga0265338, IMG submission 193579) | Rhizosphere microbial communities from Carex aquatilis grown in University of Washington, Seatle, WA, United States - 4-21-26 metaG | ecosystem: Host-associated > Plants > Roots > Rhizosphere... | reverse complement strand
CGGTGCTCACCAGGCCGGGGCTCACCAGGCCGGGGCTCGCCGAGGCGGAGCTCGGCGAGGCGGCCGGGGAAACGCGAGCCGGGGACACCGACACGGCCAGGCAGATCGCGTCAGCGCTGCTCACCTGGACGGTGCTGCTGCTTGTCCCGGTCAGCGCCGCGCTCGCGCTCGCCGCGCACCCGATCGTCTCCGCGCTGCTTTCCGGGTCCGCCGGCTGCCCGCGCGGTCCCCTCCTTGGGGTCGGCGCCCGGATGCTGATCGTCTTCGCCCCGCAGGTGCTGCTCTACGGGCTGGCCGTGGTGCTTTACGGGATCTTGCAGTCGCACCGGCGATTCGGCGCGCCTGCCCTGGCGCCGCTGCTGTCGTCGCTGGTGGTGATCGGCGCGTACGCTGCCTTCGGCGCGGTCGGCGGCGCGTACGTCAACAAGCTCGCTGAGCTGCCGCCGACCGCGGAGTACCTGCTGTCAGGGGGCACCACGCTCGGCGTGCTCGCCCTCGTGGCGACCGCGGTGATCCCGGCCTGGCGGCTCGGGCTCGGCTCGCGGCCGACGCTGCGGTTCCCCACGGGGGTTGGCCCGCGGGTAAGGCGGCTCGCCCTGGCCGGCGTGACGGCACTTGTCGCGCAGGATGCGTCCGTCGCCGTGGTGATCGTGCTCGCCAACCGTTACGGCGGCAGCGGCGCGCTTGTCGTTTACGGGTTCGCCTGGGCCGTGTTCATGGTGCCCTACGCGGTGCTCGCGATACCGATCGCGACAAGCGCCTTCCCCGAGCTGTCCAGGCACGATACCGGGGGTGAGGGCGGCGGTGAGCGCGCCGGGCGCGGGTTCGACCTGACCGCGGCCGCGTCCACCAGGGCGGTCATGCTCGCCTCCTGGCTCGGCGCCGCGGTCCTCCTCGGCGCCCGCGAGCCGATCGCCCGCGTCTTCGAGTCACGGCCCCCGGCGGCCACGGCGGTGCTCGCCTTGGCGCTCGCCGCCTTCGCGCCCGCGCTCATCGGTTACGGGCTGTCGGCCAACCTGTCCCGCGTGCTGTACGCGCAACGGCGCAACCGCGCCCCGGCGCTGGCGCTCGCCGGCGGCTGGCTGCTCGTCATGGTCGCGGACGCGGCGATCGTGCCGTTCGCGGCACCGGACCAGGTGGTCCCCGTGCTCGGGCTCGGCACCACGTTCGGCCTGACCGTGTCGGGGATCGCGCTGCTTGCCCTGGTCCGCCGTGAGCGCGGGCCGGCCGCGTTGCACGGGGTGCCGCGGGCGTTCCTCGCCGGGCTGGCGGGCTGCGCGGCCGCCGCGGCGGCCGGGGCCGCGGTCGCGGCGGCCGTGTCCGGGGCGGAGCCAGGCCATGCCGAGGGTCTTCTGTTCAACGTCGCGGTGTCGCTGCTCGCCACGGTGGTGGTCGCCGGCGTCTTCGGCGCGGTGGTGCTCGCCCTCGACGGCGGCGACCTGCGCGCCGCCCTGTCCCGCCTGCGCGCCCCCGCCGCTGGGCGTGACGCGGGGGACGTGACGCAGTGAGCGGGACCGGGCGCGAGCCCCCGCGGCGGGTCGTGCTCGTCCTCGGAACGACGGCCGGCGGGACCGGCACCCATGTCCGGATGCTCGCGGACGGCCTGGCGGGCCGGGGCGTCGCGGTGACGGCGGCCGGGCCCGCTTCGGCCGGCGCGCGGCTGGCGTTCTCCGCCGTACCCGGGGTGTCGTTCGCCGCCGTCGAGATCGGTGACCGCCCGCGGCCCGGCGACCTCGCCAGCGTCCTGCGGCTGCGCAGGCTGCTGGCGGCGCGCGCCGATGCCGTGCACGCGCACGGTCTGCGGGCCGGCGCGCTCAGCCTCCTCGCGCTCACCCTCGTCCGCGGCCGGCGGCGGCCCGCGGCGGTGGTCACGGTGCACAACGCGCCGCCGGCTGCCGGCGCATCCGCCCGCGTCTACCGGCTGCTCGAACGGCTGGTTGCCCGGCGAGCTGACCTGGTGCTCTGCGTCTCGCCCGACCTGGAGGCCCGGATGCGCGCCGTCGGCGCGCGCCGCGTCGAGCGGGCCGTCATCGCGGCGCCACAAGCGCCTTCGGCTCAGCCCGGCACCGCCGCTGCCGCCGCGGCGCAGCTCGTCCCGCTTGCCCTGGGGGGCCCGGCGACTCGGCCGGTTGTCCTCGGCGCCGGGCGGCTGGCGCCGCAGAAGGGGTTCGGCGTGCTGCTCGAGGCGGCCGCCGCCTTGGGGGACCTGGACCCGGTGCCGCTCGTGGTGATCGCGGGAGACGGGCCGCTCGGCGCGGAACTGCCGGCCAGGGCCGCCGCGCTGGGTGTCGACGCGGTCTTCGCCGGGCACCGCGACGACGTTCCCGCGCTGCTGGGACTCGCGGCGGTGTTCGTGCTGCCCAGCTTGTGGGAGGGGCAGCCGCTCGTGCTGCAGGAGGCGCTGCGCGCGGGCACGCCCGTCGTGGCGACCCGGGTCGGCGGCATCCCCGGCCTGGCCGGCGACGCGGCGCTGGTCATCCCGCCGGGGGACGCGCCGGCGCTCGCGGCCGCCGTCCGCTCGGTGCTCACCGACCCGTTGCTCGCCGCCGCGCTGCGGGTGGCCGCCGCGAGCCGCGCCGCCGTGCTCCCGTCCCCGGCCGACGCCGTCGATGCCGCGCTGACCGCCTACGCGGCGGCGGCCGCGGGCCGGCCACCGGGTCCGCGCTGAGCTGCGGGCCCTGGCGCGGGCGGGGCCGGGAACCCGGGCCTTCGTTCTGCGATAATCGGCGAGTGCCCCTGACCTCCACTTGCCTGTGCCTGCTCCTGCGAACCCGTGGCGACGGGGCGCGCGAGGTGCTGCTCGGCTACAAGAAGACCGGGTTCGGCCGGGGCAAGGTCGTCGCGCCGGGCGGTCACGTGGAACCCGGCGAGTCCGCCGCGGCGGCCGCCGCGCGCGAGGTCAAAGAGGAGTCGGGCATCCGCGTGAGCCAGGACGCGCTGACCGAGGCGGCCCAGCTGACCTTCCGGTTCCCCGCGTACCCGTCCTGGGACATGGACGTGGCCATCTTCACCAGCGCCGACTGGTCAGGCGAGGCGGCGGAGAGCGATGAGATCCGGCCGCAGTGGTTCCCGGTCACGGCCCTGCCGCTGGACCGCATGTGGGACGACGGCAAGCTCTGGCTGCCCCGCGTGCTGGCCGGCGAGCGCCTCCGCGCCGTCTTCAGCTACGCCCCCGACAATGAAACCGTCGCCGCGTCCACCATCACGCCGTTGCCGTAGCGGCACACCGAGCCCTCCCGCCTGGGCTTGCTGTCGTTCACCTGCTCCGCGGGAGACGCTTGCCATAGATAGCGGATAGTTCTGCACATCCCGCGGTACAGAACTATCCACTATCTTCGGCTAGCTCGCCCATCGCCTGGATAACAGCAAGAAGCGCGAACCGCGCGGTTCACCGCAGCCAGTCGGCGGCGATCCGCTCGGCCAGTCGCTCGACGAGCGGGCCCGCCTGCGCGATCGACCGGCTGAGGTCGGGTTCCAGGTCGGCGAGCGCGTAGCAAGCGGCGATCCCGGCCGCGTGCAGCTCGTCCGCGGTCAGGGTGCAGCGCCCGGCGACGGCGACCACGGGGATGGCCGGGTCGTGCGCCGCGGCGGCGCGGGCCACCCCGACGGGTGCCTTGCCGTGCAGCGTCTGCGCGTCGAGCGACCCCTCGCCCGTGATCACCAGCCGTGCGCCGTCCAGGAGGGAGCCGAACGAGGCGAGCTCAAGCAGCAGCTCGATCCCTGGCCGCATCCGGGCGCCGAGGAAGAGCGCCGCGGCGAACCCGAGCCCGCCGGCCGCGCCCGCGCCGGGGACGTCCCTGGCCGGCGAGCGAGCGGTGACCGCCGAACCAGCCAAGCCAGCCGTGCTAGCTGCTTCAGCTGCGTAGACGGCGGCCGCGCCGGCCGGTCCGCCCGCCACCGCTTCCGCGATATCCGCCCACCGCCGCAACCCGGCCTCGAGCAGCGGCACGTCGTGCGGCGAGGCGCCCTTCTGCGGCCCGTACACCGCGGCCGCGCCGAACGGGCCGAGCAGCGGGTTGTCCACGTCCGACGCGAGCAGGAACTCCACGCCCGACAGGTCAGGGAGCCCGGTCAGGTCAAGTGAGTCCAGGCGCCCGAGCGCGGCGCCACCGGGCGGCAGCTCGCGGCCGCACACGTCGGTCAGCCGCGCGCCGAGGGCCTGGACCAGGCCCGCGCCGCCGTCCGTGGTGGCCACGCCGCCCACGCCGAGCACGATCCGCGTGGCCCCCGCCCGGCGGGCGGCGAGGATCAGCTCGCCCACGCCGCGGCTGGTGGCGGTCAGCGGCGCGAGCGAGTCCCTGGGCAGCAGCGTCAGCCCGCAGGCCTGCGCGGCCTCGATCACGGCCACGTCACCGCGCAGCGCGTACGCGGCCGTGACCTGAGTCCCGGCCGGCCCGTGCACCCGGAGCTCGACGGGGCGGAACCCCGCGGATACCGCGGCGGCCACGGTCCCGTCCCCACCGTCCGCCACCGGCTGGGACACGATCTCGCCGGCGAACCCGCCGCGCGCCAGCCCCGCCGCCACCCGCGCGGCGACCTCGGCCGCGCTCAGGCTTCCCTTGAACTTGTCCGGTGCCACCACGATGTGCCCGCCCATGCCAGCGATTCAAGCACGCCGGGCGGCCAGGCGAGTCAAACGGTAAGCGCCCCGCCGCCGCGGGCAAGCAGGCGTCCCCGCGGCGGGCCGGCCGGCGTCACCTCCACGCCGCCGAGCCACGCGCGCGAAACCCGCCCGGTCAGCGTCCGCCCCTCGTACGGCGTCACCGGGTGCCGGTGCAGCAGCTCGGCCCCCCGCACGACGAACGACACGTCGGGGTCGAACGCCACCAGGTCGGCGTCGCACCCCACCGCGATCCGCCCCTTCGACGGCAGCCCGGCGAGCGACGCGGGGAACTCGGCCATCCACCGCGCGACGTCCGCCAGGCTGAACCCGCGCCGCCGCGCCACCGACCACACTACGGACAGCCCGAGCTGCAGCGACGAGATCCCGCCCCATGCGGTCCTGAAGTCGCCGTCAGGCAGGCCCTTGAGCGACGGCAGGCACGGCGAGTGGTCGGACACGATCCCGTCGATGGCCCCGTCGCCGAGCGCCCGCCATAGCGCCTCCCGGTTGACCGCGTACCTGACGGGCGGGCAGCACTTGAACTCGGTATGCCCCGGCTGGACCTCCTCCGCGGCGAAGAACAGGTAGTGCGGGCACGTCTCGGCCGACAGCGCGATGCCCGCCGCCTTCGCGGAGGAGATCAGCGCGGCGCACTCGCCGGCGGCCAGGTGCACGATGTGCGCCCGCGCACCGGAGAAGGCCGCCGCCGAGATCACCGTCTCAATGGCCCGCCGCTCCGCCACCGGCGGCCGGGACGCGACGAACGCGTCGTAGGACGCGTCGGCGGGCACGGTCACCTGCGAGGGGTCCTCCGCGTGCACGATCATCGGCGCCCCGGACTCGGCGAGCGCCGCCATCGCGGCGCGCAGCTCCTCCCGCGACAGTGGCGGGAACTCGGGCAGGCCCGAGTCGATGAGGAAGCACTTGACCCCCACCACGCCCGCCGCGAGCAGCCCGGGAAGGTCGGCGAGGTTCCCCGGCACCGCCCCGCCCCAGAACGCCACGTCGACGGCGCACTGCCCGGCGGCGGCGGCCGCCTTGGCGCGCAGCGCGTCCACCGTGGTGGTGACCGGGGAGGAGTTCAGCGGCATGTCACAGATCGTGGTGATACCGCCCGCGAGCGCCGCCCGCGTCGCCGTCGTGAACCCCTCCCACTCGGTCCGCCCCGGCTCGTTCACGTGCACGTGCGCGTCCACCAGCCCGGGCAGCAGCGGAAGGTCCCCGAGGTCGACGGTGCGGCCGGCCTCCCGCCGCAGGTGGTAATCCCCGATTTCCACGATCCGCTGATCCCGAACGAGGGCGGCCGCCTCCGTCACCCCCTCTGGCAGCACCATGCGCCGCGAGCGGATCAGCAGAGTCCCGTCAGCCCCGTCGGGGGCTCCCGCAGGCGCCGGGGTGGTCATAGCCAGCCAAAGCTGGATGCGGAACCGGACGGCCCCGGGAGGTACTCAAGCCCCACCCAGCCGCCGTACCCCTGGCCGGCCAGCTGCCGGAACAGCGGCTCGAAGTCAACGGTCCCGGTTCCCGGTGCCCCCCGCCCCGGGGGGTCGGCGACCTGCACGTGCAAAAGCGACTCCTGGTACCTGCTGAGCACGTCAGCCACGTCTTCCCCCATCTTCGCCAGGTGGTACAGGTCCGCGAGGAACCCGATGTTCGGCGCGCCTACCTTCTCGATCACGGCGAGGGCCTGGCCGCTCGAGTCCACGGGGAACCCGGGGATGTCCACCGAGTTGATGGCCTCGACGAGCACCGACGCCCCGGCCCTGCCCGCCGCCCCGGCCGCGAACGCCAGGTTCTCGACCGCGACGGCGTCCTGCTCCGCGATATCGACCCCCGGCACCCGCAGCCCGTACGGCGCGTTCAGCCGCGTGCACCGCGTCCGACCCGCGATCTCCACGGCTGCGGCAACATTCTCCCTGAATTCCGCCGTCCGGGCGGGATGCGACACGATTCCGCGTTCCCCGGCCGCCATGTCCCCGGTGTGGAAATTAAGCGAAACCAGCTCAACCCCGGCATCGTTCACCGACGATATGAACGCCTCCGCCGCCGCGTCCGAGGGCGCCACCGCCGCCCACGGCCACCAGAACTCCACCCCGCCGAACCCGGCCGCCTTCGCCGCGGCGGGCCGCCGCTCAGCCGGCAGCTCGGTGAACAGGATCGAGCAGTTCACGTCGAACCGCAACCCGTAGGTACGCATGCCCAAGCTTTGCACGCGGTCGCGGGCCGGCACAGCCGCCATTGACGGCCCGATATCTCTCCTGGTACATCAGGATCGCCAACTCCGGACCCGCCCGAGCCTGAGGTGGCGTCGCGGCGGGGCCGCGCGTAGGTTCGGACCGAGAGGACTTTCCTACCTGTCCGGAGGGAAACATGACGGCAGACTCAGCCGAGCTCGAAGAGGTCCAGTTCTGGTTCGACCCGCTGTGCCCGTGGGCATGGATCACCTCGCGCTGGATGCTCGAGGTGGAACAGGTCAGGCCGGTCAAGACCGACTGGCGGATCATGTCGCTCGCCTACCTGAACCTGGTGCAGCACGAGGGCAAGGGCCTGAGCGAGGAGTACGTGGAGCGGATGAGCCGCGCGTGGGGGCCGGTGCGGGTCTGTGCGGCGGCCGCCGCCGACGCCGGGCCCGGCGTGCTCGGCCCGCTGTACACCGCGATCGGCACCCGGCTGCACAACCAGGGACGGCGCGAGGACCCGGCGATCATCCCGGAGGCGCTGCAGGAGGCCGGGCTGCCGGCGTGGCTGGCGGACGCCGCGGAGACCGATGAGTTCGACGCGGCGATCAAGAAGTCACATCACGAGGCGTTCGACGAGGTGGGGCTCGACGTCGGGACCCCGGTGATCAGGATCCGCGGCAAGGCGCTGTTCGGGCCGGTCATTACGCCCGCGCCCAAGGGCGAGGCGGCCGGCGAGCTGTGGGACGGCCTGGTGCTTGTGTCCAAGGCGGACGGGTTCTTCGAGCTGAAGCGGTCCCGCGACCGCAGGCCCGCGTTCGACTGACCGGCCACCGTCCGGCTACGCCGGCCCGGCCGAGCTGCGCCAGGCCCTCGTCCGGCGGCGCCCGGCGCGACAAGAGCGCGGGGCGCGCGCCGGGCGGCGGCCGCCTCAGCCGGCCAGGTCCACGGCGTACACGATGAAGCCCTCGTTGACGGCCACCTTGTCGTACAGCGCCCGGGCGGTCGTGTTGGACTGGTGCGTCTGCCAGTACACCCGGCCAAGGCCCCGCTCGGCGGACCAGTCCGCCACCGCGCTGATCAGCGCACGCCCGACGCCGTGCCCGCGCGCCCCGGGCGCGGTGAACAGGTCCTCCAGGTAGCACAGGTCGCTCCCGGTGGTCCGCGGGTGCGGGAAGAAGTGCACGATGCCGACGAGCGACCCGTCGAGCCACGCGCCGAGCGCGTGCATCCGCGTCCCCGCCTGGAACTCGTCCCACGCCCTGTCGTACATCGACTGCGGGTGCTCCTCCTGGTAGAACGCGGTGTACCCGCGGAACAGCTGCTCCCACGCCGCCCGGTCACCCGGGCCGAGCTTGCCGATCGTGATCAAGTAACCGTCTCCTTCAGACACCCGTGGACGCGAGCGGCCGCCGCCGCGTGCTCGCGCAGCTTCCCGCCCGCAAAGGTAATTTGTCCTGCCATAAAACAGTATAACTCTGTCCCTGATAAGACGGTAACGCTTCTATGGCGCAATTACCGCGTCGCTTATCCAGAAATTACGGCCGATGCCAGGCGTTCGCGCAGATTTCGTGATGGCCCGCGTGTGACGCGGTGTTCAGGCTCGTCACGGATGTTGGCCGTTTCTCAGTCAGGAATTCAGGATTTCCCCTAGGATTCCGCCAAGGGGGGAGTCAGGGGGAGTTGATTTACCTGGCCTGGAGCATTACTTGCGTTTCATTCCTGGCGTGACCGCCCGTACGGAATACTCCAGAAAGGTAACAAATGCGCAAGATCAAGATCACGATGGCAATAGCGCCGGCCCTTGCGGTCGGCCTCCTGGGGGCCGGCGCGGCCACCGCGCACGCCGCGGCCACCGGGCATGCCGATGACGGCGACACCTATTACGTAGCGCCGTGGGGCCAGCCGGGTGACAGCGACTACTCGTGCACCACCGCCGCGCACTCCAGCATCAGCGCGGCGGTCGCGGCGGCCAGTGCCGGCGACACGGTGGTGGTCTGCGACGGCATCTACCGCGACCAGGTCGTCATCAGCAAGCCGCTGACCCTGATCGGCCGGCCCGGAGCGGTGATCGACGCCGCGGGGCAGCGACGGCTGAACGTGGGCGGCGAGCTGCCGGGCAGCATCGGCATCGGCGTGGTCGGCACCCGCGACGTCCGGGTCAGCGGCTTCAAGGTCGAGTACGCCGGGTTCGACGGCATCCTCGTCGCGCGGAGCTCGTACGTCACGCTGACCAACAACGTCCTGGTGCACAATGCCTACGTCGGGGTGGACCTCAACGGCTCGTCCTGGTCCAACGTCACTAACAACCTCTCCGAGTACAACGCCGGCGGCGGCTTCCTGGTCGCCGACGACCTTGGCCGCACCTACCACAACGACGTCTCCTACAACGTGGCCAGCCACAATGCCGGTGGTGGCGGCGTGATCCTGGCCGGGCACTGCACCGCCGGCATCATCGACAACCTGATCGGGCACAACCTGCTGACCGACAACGGCACGGCGCCGAGCAACAGCGGCGGCGGGGTGGTCATCACCACCTCGGTGGCCGGCGAGACGGTGGCCGACAACCTGGTGACCGGCAACACCATCCACGGAAACGGCCTGGCCGGCGTGACCATCCACGCGCACCTGCCCGGCGAGAACCTGAACGGCAACTGGATCACCAGCAACGACATCGGGGTCAACGGCATCCTCGCCGACCCGATCGGGCTGTCCGCCTCGTCCTGGTCGAAGAACGTGGCGGTGCCAGACGTCCGGACGACCGGCGTCCTGGTCGGTACGGCGAGCCCGATCCGGGTGCGGATCAGCGACAACAACATCCACGACAACCACTACGGTGTCTTCCTTGAGGGCAAGGGCGCCGGGGTCTACGCGGCGCTGTTCGGCAACGACTACAACTACGTCGATGTGCCGGTGGAGCAGATCGGGGGCTGAGCTGGCCGCAGGCCCGCAGCGGCGGTCCGCCAGGTCGACAGCCCTGGCGAACCGCCGTTCGGTGGTCCCGTCCCGCTACCATGACTGGCGTGACCGACCCGGCTGCTCTCCCGTCCGCCGACGCGTTGCGCGCGCTGCCCAAGGTGGAGCTGCACTGCCACCTGGAGGGCGCCATCCGGCCGGGCACCGTCATGGAGCTGGCCGGGAAACACGGGGTTGCGCTGCCGGACGGCGACATCCGCGACCAGTACCGCTACGGCTCGCTCGATGAGTTCCTCACCGTCTTCTGGCTGGTCCAGTCGGTACTGGAAGACCAGGACGACTGGGCGCGCCTCGGGTACGAGTCGGTGCTTGACGGCGCGGCGGCGGGGCGGGTGTACGCGGAGGTGTTCGTCAGCCCGGCCAGGCACCTGGCCGCCGGCCAGACCCTGCAGTCAGTGCTCGAGGGGCTGGGCGCCGGCCTCGCGGCCGGCGACGCGGAGGCCGGCGGCCAGACCCGGCTGATCGTGAACATGGACCGCGGCTACGGCGGCGAGGCCGGCCTGCAGCTGGTCACCGAGCTGATCGGGCTGCGGCGGGCGGGCGCGCCAGGCACCGACCGGGTCATCGGCATCGGCATGGACGGCGCCGAGGCCAACGTGAACCCCCTGTCGTTCGCCCCGGCCTACCGGGAGGCCGCGGCGGCGGGCCTGCGCCGGTGCGGGCATCAAGGGCAGAGCTCCCCGGCCGCCACGATCGGCGTGGCGGCCGTCGGCCTGGGCGCCGAGCGCATCGACCACGGCGTGACCCTGATCGAGGACCCGGACCTGGTCCGGTTCTTCGCCGACCGCCGCATCCCGCTGACCATGTGCCCGACCTCGAACGTGGTGGTCGCCCGGGCATGCAGTTCCGTCGCCCGCCACCCGCTGCCCGCGCTGCGCGACGCGGGCGTCCTGGTCACCATCAACACCGACGACCCGGCCCTCATCGACACCGACCTGGCCCGCGAGTACGCCAGCTGCGCGGCGGCGTGGCACTGGGACTTCGACCAGATGGTCCAGCTGGCCCTGGACGGCGTCGAGGCCTCCTGGCTCGACGACTCAGGCAAGCGGGCGCTGTCCGCCCGCATCCGTGCCGCCGCCGCCGCCCTGCGGATGCTCCCGGCGGATTCCGGCCGGGAGCCGTAAGCCCCGGGCGGTCCGTACCGTGCCGACGGCGAGACCCCCCGCTGACGGAGGCGGTCAGCCGCGGTCGCGGCTAACAGCTGCAGTCGCAGCCGCTGCAGCAGGCGTCGCAGCATCCTTCGCCACAGCAGTCGCAGCATCCTTCGATGCAGCAGTCCTCGCAGCAGCCGCAGCCTCGCCGGTGCCGCAGGCTGAACAGCCCGGCCAGGGCCGCCAGGCCCGCCACCGGAAGGCCGCAGCCGGCGAGCGGCGCGCTCGCCTGCTCGTGCCTGCGCTCGGGCGGCGCGACGGTGCCGGCCGCGCGGGCGAACACCCGGTGCACCGAGCGGGCGAGCTCACCCGCGAGCAGCGTGTGCACCAGCCGCGCGTCCCTGAACTCGGCCTCGGCGAGCGCGAGCTTGATGCCGAGCAGTGCGTCGTCGCACAGGCGGCGCGCCTCGGCGAGGTCCGCGCCGGTGGCGAGCAGCGGGTTCCACGCGCCGGCCGCGCGGTCGGCGGCGAGGTCCTCGACGGCGTCGACCAGGTGGGCGATCCGGCCGAACAGCCGGCCCGCCTCACGCAGCGGCTCGGCGTTCGCCGGCTTACCCGCGAGCACCGAGGTGTGCGCGAACGCGGCGGCGGTCGCGGCCTCAGTGGGCTCGGTGACGCTGAGCAGGGCAGTGCCCGGCCCGGCGGCCGCCTCGACGGCGGCCTGCCGGCTCACCGCCTCGGTCAGCACCCCGACCTCGAAGCCGAGCCGCTGGCCGGACCGCGCGCTCGCCGCCGCCCAGCGGGACGCGAGCGCGGTCGCCGCGCCGCGCACCCCGGGCCGGGCGAGCGCGCCGTCGCCGTCCTCGACATGGTCACGGATCTTCGCCGTCGCGAGCACCAGCGACACCGTGGCGGCCAGCCGGGCGCAGTCGCCGACCGCGACGTCCGCCTTCCGCATCCCGCGCAGCGCGCACCGCCCCGCCGCGCGCCGCTGCGGCACGCCGTCGGCCTGTGCCTCGGCGAGCACCGAGATCACCAGCCCGTCGTAGTTGGTCGCCAGCCGCGCCGCCTGCCCGTGGTCGTCGCGCAGCGACAGGCACATGCCGCACAGGTGCGCCTGCCACGCCGCCGCGAGCTCCCCGCCGAGCCGGTGCCTGCACGGCCTGATGATCCCGAACACTGTCCCAGGCCTCCCACCGCGCGGCCAGAAATGCTTACCGCGACAGTAACGTAGCGCGGCCGGGCGCGCCACGCCGATCGTGGCGAAGGAGCCGCGGCAACGGGACCGCGACGCGACGGTGGCGGGCGCCGTCTGGGCGTTCGCCCCGACGCCGTTAGCTGGCCGCCGGGTTGTCGACCTGCGCGAGGAAGAGCGGCTCACCGGTCGCCTTGGCCGAGACGAGCATCAGGTACGGTCGGTCGAACTGCACGGTGACCGGGTCGTACTCCGCCGAGGCCGGGTAGACGCCAACGGCGGCCGCCGCGGCGCCGACCGTGCCCTTCTCGCCCACCTGGAGCGTCGCCGCCTGCTGGACGAACGCCAGCTCGCCCGCCTTGAGTGACAGCCCGGTGAAGTCCGCCGCGCCCGTGAACGCCTGCCCCATGCCGAGCCCGGTGAGCACGGCCTTCATGTCTCCCGTCTGGCCGTTCACGGCGAGGTTCACCTTGGGCAGGTAGACCGTCGCGAGGTTACCGGGACGGCCCGCGTATCCCGGCTGTGCCCCGGTGCCCTCGGCGTTCAGCGAGGCGGTGATCGACGCCAGCCCCGCCTGCGTGGGCAGCGCGCAGGACCCGGACCCGGCGGGCGGCAGGAGCGCGGTCATCGTCAGCTTCCCGCCCGCGTACGGCAGCGAGACCGCGGTCCACCCGCCGGACTTGGCGTAAAGGAAACCGACGCCGTTCAGGTAGGACGCGGTGACTTTCTGCCCACCCGCCGTCGTGAACGGGTCAGGCATCGTCTTGTTCGGATCGAACGGCGCCGTCCACTTCGCGTCCAGGTACAGCGCGGAGGTCAGCACCCAGCCGACGCCGGTGAGCATGCCGGGCGACACCAGGTTGCTGATGTGCCCGCGGGTGTCGGCCGCGATCAGCTGGTTGATGTCGCTGGCCGCCTTCGCCGGGTCGGTGAGGAACGGCGCCCTGGCCACCCCGGCGCCGTACCCGGTCGCCACCGCGTTGAGGTAGGCGGCCAGCGGCGGCAGCGACGGGTCGGCCCACACCTGGTTGCTCGCATGAAGCGTGACGCCCGGCCCGTTCAGTCCGGTTAGCGCGGCCGAGCGTGCCTGCAGCCCGGCGGCGAGCGCCGTGGCGTCGCCGGCCGGCAGGTGCAGCACGGCGGCCATCTGGGCGGCGGTCGCCCCGCGCGCCCCCAGGTACGCCAGGCCGAGCGCGCTGGCCAGGGTGGACGGGGAGAACACCAGGTTCTGCCCGGGATACTGCGCGCACCAGGCGCGCAGCACGTCGAGCCCGAACGCGGTGTCCGCCGCGCCGAGCGGCTGCGGGTCCGCGGCCGGCTCGGTCGCCGCCACGCCCCTGATGACCGCCACCTCGGGCACGGTCACCGGAGGCCGGGCGGCGGTGCCGCACCCGGCCAGGGCCGCCGCCAGGCCGGCGCCAGTGAGTACCGCACGAGCGAGTACCGCGCGCGAGATCGTGCTCCCAAGTCCCATGCCGTTTGGACGCCGCCGCGCCGCGAACGGTTCCACGGGTCGCGGCACGGAGTGAACGCCCTCGTTCCGGCTCACCGGGAAGCGATGCGGCGCCGTCGCCGTCCGTGGCGCGCGGCCCGCGCCGCCGGCGGGCACTGGCTGCCGCGCGAGGCAGGCCTCTATCCTTAGGAGCGCGATAGCACAACCACGATGACGGAGGCGCCGCATGGCCAGCCTGATGCGCGCGCTGATCATCGACGGCACCAAGTCGGCGAGCGTGCGCCACGTCCCGGTGCCGGCTCCCGGGCCCGGCCAGGTCCTGGTCGACGTGCACCGCGCCGGGATCTGCGGCACCGACGTCGAGCTGTTCACGCGGGAGCTCGCCTACTTCGACCAGGGCAAGTCGTCGTTCCCGCTGTGCCCGGGCCACGAATGGTGCGGCACCGTGTCCGCGACCGGGGCGGGCGTGGACGAGCGCTGGGCGGGCGCGCGGGTCACCGGGGACACCATGCTCGGCTGCGGCCGCTGCCGCCGGTGCGCGTCGGGGCGGCACCACGTGTGCGCGGACCGCAGCGAGATCGGCATCACCGGCTGGCCAGGCGCCCTGGCGGAGAAGCTGCTCGTGCCGGCCGGCCGCCTGTACCGGCTGCCGGACGAGGTCGACGACCGGGCCGGCGCGCTGGTGGAACCGGGCGGGAACGCGTGGCGGGCGGTGGCGGCCGCGCACGCGGGACCGGGCAAGCGGCTGCTGATCTGGGGGCCGGGCAGCATCGGGCTGCTCGCGACGGCCTTCGCGCGCGCCGCGGGCGCGGAGGTGCACGTGGCCGGCCTCGACTCCCGCCGCGACGACCTGGCCAGGAGCCTCGGCGCGGCGCGCTGCTTCACCGCCGCGGACCCGCCGCAGGGCTACTACGACGCGGTCATCGACTGCACCGGCGGTGAAGCGGTCCCCGCCCTCGCCTTGCGGTTCACCGAGCCGGGCGGCCGGATCGTCTATGTCGGCCTGTCGCGGCGGCCGAGCCTGGTCGACAGCCGGGAGATCGCGCTGAACGACATCACGGCGGTGGGCATACTCGGCGCGTCGGCCGGCCTGGCGCCCGCCATCGAGCACTACGCGGACGGCCGGGTCGCCCCTGGAGTGCTCGCCCAGGTACTCGTCGGCCTGGACCGCGCGGCGGAGGCCCTCGCCGGGCAGCTTGACACCGGCGCCGGAACCAAGATCCACATCGACCCGCGGCGGTAACGCCGCCTCAGCTCCCGGCCGGCGGCTTGACCTGCAGCTCGCCGCCGCCGGTGCTGACCGTGATGGTGCTGGCCGCCGTCGGGCTGACCGGCACCGACACCAGCTCGGGCCCGTCGGCGGACTCGGCGGTGACCGCGTACGGGCCACCGGGCAGCACCAGGACCGCGTCGCCGCTGGCGGTGGTGACCTGAACGGACTGGGGCGCCGTGGTGAAGCTCATCCAGGCGGAGCCGCCTTCAGTGGTTACCCGTGCGGTCCCGGACGCGACACCGCTCGCGTTGAAGGAGCCGCTGCCCGTGTCGGCGAAGAGCGGGCCGGTGAGCCCGTCGACCTGCAGCGACCCGCCGCTGGTGGTGGCGCTCAGCGGCCCGTCGACTGACCGGGCGACGACGTCGCCGCTGCCCGAGTCCACGGTGGCTCCGCGCGCGCCCGCGATGTTGACGCTGCCGCCCGCGGACGTGACGTTCAGCGTGCCGAGCACCGCGCTGGCGCTGACGGGGCCGCTGCCCGAGTCGAGCGTGGCGCTGCCGGTGCCGTGCACGTCGATGCGGCCGCCCGCGCTGGTAATGTTCAGCGTCCCGGGGATCCCGCTGGCCGAGACATTGCCGCTGCCGGAGTCCAGGCTGGCGCTGCCCGCGCCGGACGCGGTGATGTCGCCGCCCTCGGAGGTGACGGTGAGCAGCCCCTGCACGTCGCTCGCGGTGACCGAGCCGCTGGATGAGTCGATGTCCGCGGCGGCCACGCCGGAGACGCTCACCGGGCCGCCATCGCTTGACGCGCTGACCGTGACGGCCGGGAAGCTCGCCGGGACGATGACGGCGAAGCCGACCGAGCAGCCGCCATTCTGGCACGACGGCGCGTCGAGGGTGAGGTCGCCGTGATCGACCCTCGCCCGCACCACGGGCGGGCCGCCCGGCTTGCCGAAGCCGATCGTCTCGGTGACCGTGACCTGGTTGACCGAACCGCGGTACACCTGGACGGGTGCACCGTAGCTGTTCACGGTCAGGCTGCTGACCTCGCCGTTAGCGACGACGACGGTCCGGGTCGGCATGGCGCTTTGCGCGAACCCGCCGCCGTCATCGGGATTCCCCGATCTGATGCTGATCCCAGCGATCAGCGTGGTGCCCACCAGGATGGTGGCGACGCCGGACAGGTACCAGATCCAGCGCCCGCGCGGCGCGGGCGGGCGGGCGGGTGCGGTTTCAGGTGCGGTTATCTGTTGCATGGCAGGTCCACCGTCAGCAGGGTCGGCCCGCCGGGCGGGCTGTCGATTTCGAAGGTGCCGTCGACGGAGGCGGCCCGCCTGGCCAGGCCGGCCAGGCCGGTGCCCCGGGCCGGGTCGGCGCCGCCCACCCCGTCGTCGGTGACGATCACGTGCAGCCGGTCGCCCGACCGCTGGACGAACACCGCGGCCTCGGTGGCCTGAGCGTGCTTGATGATGTTGGAGAGCCCCTCGGATACCACGAAGTACGCGACCGCCTCGATCACCGGCGCCGGACGGCGCTGCAGGTCCACGGTCAGCCGGCACGGGATCGGCGTCCTGGCCACGATCCCGGACAGGGCGGCGTCAAGGCCGCGGTCCTCGAGGACCGCCGGGTGCAGGCCGCGGATGAGGTCGCGCAGCTCGGCGAGGGCGGCCTTCGCCTCCTCGTGTGCCTCGGCGATCGCCTGGTTCGCCTGCTCGGCGTCGCCCGCCTGGGCCCGGGCCATGCCCAGGTTCATGGCCAGCGACACCAGCCGCTGCTGCGTGCCGTCGTGCAGGTCGCGCTCCAGGCGGCGCCGCTCGGCGTCCGCCGCGTCGACCACGCCGGCCCGCGTCTGGGTGAGCTGCTCCACGCGGTGCTCAAGCTCCTCGGCGCGGCTCGGGCCGAGCAGCGCCCGGCCCGCCCGCGCGTCGAGCGAGGCGACCAGGCTGGTCAGCCAGGGAGCGGCGAACAGTCCGGCGAGGCCGGCGAGCACCAGGACGAACCCGAACGGTTTATGGCCGGACGTCGCCCCGTACGTGGCCCGGTAGAACAGGCTGTCCGGCCGCAGCGCCCATGCGTAGGCGTAAACGAGCCCGAAGACGGCGCCGGCCAGCCACACGCCGACGGCGACGATCGCCGCGCAGGCGATCAGCGGCCCGGCGAGCAGGTGATAGGCGACCTGCCGCCAGGTCGACTGCGCGCGGAGCGCGGCCACGACCCCGCCCAGGCTCAGCTGGCCGGGCGGCCGCGGTGGCGGCATGTCCACCCCGGCGGACCGCAGCCGGTGCGTCTGCACCCGGGTCAAGACGGGTACGAGCACCAGCGCGGCGACCGCGCTCCCCAGGATCGCTGCCAGCCACCGGCTGCCGTTCCAGCCTCCCTCTGACTGCAGCTCCCCGTTGACCAGCAGGGTCAGCAGCAGCCAGGGGATGAGCTGCACCGGGATGCCGCCGGCCGCGAGGATGGCCTGGCTCCAGGCGCGTGGCGACCACGGCACGCGGCGCGGCGGCGGGGGGCCTTGCGCCGTCCGCTGCTTGTCGACCGTCATGTCCATGGCACTCACGGTATTCGCCCTGCCCAGGGGCTGGCCATACAGCGTGGTCCCGTCCGGTGGTGAAGCTGGCTGCACCCCCGATTCGGAGGTCTCGGCTACTGTGCGCGACCGCTGGTCGCTGGCATCGTTACCGCCGTGGCCGTCGCCGTACCCCGGTCGCGTCGCGCACCGCTCTGGCGCGCGCGGACAGGCGATGGCCACCGGGCGGCCCGGCCGGCCGTCCTGGCCGAGACTCATCCGCTCCGCTGAGAGGACTTCCGATGAGAGCACAGCACTACGCGCACGGCACGCCGAGCGACGTGATCAGGCTGGACGGGGTGACGAAGACCTACCAGGCGAGCACGCCGCCGGCGCTCGCCGATGTCACCCTGAGCGTGGCGGACGGCGAGGTGGCCGCGATCATGGGCCCGTCCGGCAGCGGAAAGTCGACGCTGCTTAACCTGATCGCCGGCCTCGACAAGCCCACCACGGGCACGGTCAGCGTGGCCGGCCAGCGGATCGACACCCTCGGTGAGGGGGCGCTCGCCCGGTTCCGCGCCCGCCACGTTGGCATCATCTTCCAGTTCTTCAACCTGCTCGACGACCTCACCGTCGCCGACAACGTGCTGCTGCCCGCCCAGCTGGCCGGCGCCTCGCGGCGGCGGGCGCGGGCGCGCGCGGACGAGCTGCTGGCCAGGCTCGGCATCGACAAGCACCGCGACGAGTACCCGGCGCGGCTGTCCGGCGGCCAGCGGCAGCGCGTCGCGATCGCGCGGGCCCTGGTCAACTCGCCGGAGCTGCTGCTCGCCGACGAGCCGACCGGGGCGCTCGACACGGCCACCGGCCAGGAGATCGGCCGCCTGCTTAGCGAGCTGAACGCGGCGGGCCAGACCCTGGTGCTTGTCACCCACGACCCGGGGCTCGCGGCGCGGTACGCCGCCCGCACCATCCAGCTGGTGGACGGCCGCGTGGCCGGCCAGCCCGTGACGGCGGGGGCGCGGTCATGAGCAGCGCCCCCGCGGCCACGGCCCGGTCGTCAAACACAGGGCCGTCAAGCACGGGCGGCGCCGGCCACCCGGCGCTCCGCCCGGGCGCCGGCCACTGGCTGAGCGTGGTGCGCACCGCGTCCGGCGGGGTGCTTCGGCACAAGGTGCAGGCCCTGGTGATTGTCTCGGTGCTGTTCATCGCGACCGCTTCTGCGACTCTCGGCCTGGCGCTGCTCAACGCCAACAACTCCCCGTTCACCCGGGCGTTCGCCGTGCAGCGCGGCGCGGACGCCACGGTCACCGTGAACCCCGGCCGGGCGACCACCGCCCAGCTCACGGCCACCGCACACGCCGCCGGGGTCACCGCCATGGCCGGGCCGTTCGCGGAGACGACCATCCCGCTCGAGTACCAGGGCTTCCCCACCGGCCCCACCACGATCGTCGGTCGCTCCGCCCCCGGCGGCCCCGTCGATGACCTGGTGCTCACCGCCGGGCACTGGGCCGACGGGCCCGGCCAGCTCGTCCTCAACGGGAACCCGCAGTCAGGTAACAACATCGGGGTGCCACTTGGCGGCACCTTGACCGCGACCAGCCTGCCCGGCACGCCGGTGCTCACCGTGGTCGGCGTCGCCAGCTCGGTCACCAACACGGCCCAGGGCTGGGTCACCCCGGGCGAGCTGTCCAGCCTGCTCAAGGCGGGCAGCCCGCCAGCGGCCGAGTTGCTCTACCGGTTCACCAGCCAGGCGACAAGCGCGCAGCTGCGGGCCGACGTCGCGGCGGTCGGGAAGACACTGCCCGCCGGGACCATCAGCGACTGGGGCTCCTGGCTCAGCGCGCAGCAGTCTGAGGGCAGCAACGCAGCGATCATGGAGCCCTTCGTGGTCGCGTTCGCCCTCATCGGCCTGGTGATGGCGGTACTCATCGTCGGCAACGTGATCAGCGGCGCGGTGATCGCGCAGTACCAGCGGATCGGCGTGCTGAAATCACTCGGCCTCACCCCGGCGCAGGTGGTGGCCGTCTACCTGACCAGGATCGGCTGGCCGGCCCTGATCGGCTGCCTGGCGGGCGTCGCCGGCGGGTACCTGCTCTCCCTTTCCGTGCTGCACCAGTCGGCCGAGGCCTACGGCGTCGGCAGCCAGCAGGCGCCGCTCTGGGCGCTGCTCCTCGCGCCGGCCGGCCTGCTCGCCATCACCCTGCTCGCCGCGCTCGGCCCGGCGCTGCGAGCCGGCCGGCTGTCCGCGGTGACGGCGATCGCCGCCGGGCGGGCGCCCGCCACGGGCCGCGGCTACGTCGTCCACCGGCTGGCCGCACGGCTCAACCTGCCGCGCCCGGTCAGCCTCGGCCTGGCCGCGCCGTTCTCCCGGCCCGCCCGTGCCCTGGTGACCCTCGCCGCGATCGCGTTCGGCGCCACCGCGGTGATCTTCGCGGCCGGGCTGCACTCCTCGCTGAGCGACGCGCGGAACGCCCAGACCCTCGCCGCCACGGTCCCTGTCCTGGTCCAGCAGAACAACTTCGGGGCCGGGCCCAACCAGGCGCCCACCGGCGCCCAGATCGGTGCCGCGGCCGCGGCGGTCAGCGCGCAGCCGGGCACGGCGCATGAGAACGCCGAGTACGACGCGCCGGTCAAGGTGGTCGGCGTCGCGCAGGACGTGCGATCGACCGTGTTCGACGGGCCGAGCTCCTGGATGGGGTATGCGCTCATCTCCGGCCACTGGTACGACGCGCCCGGCGAGGTCGACGTCAACACCAGGTTCCTGACCGACAGCGGACTCGCCGTCGGCGACACGGTCAGCGTCTACCCCACCGGGACGGCGACCGCCGGGGCCACCCCGGTCACCGTGCGCATCGCGGGGGAGATCTTCGCCCCGTCGAGCCAGCCCCGCATGTACGCCGCCGCGCGGACCCTGCCGGGCGCGGCGGTGACCGATAACTTCTCGCAGTGGAACGTCGGCCTGGCCCCGGGCACCAGCACCGCGGCCTACAGCCAGGCGCTCAACACCAGGCTCGGCAGCGGCGCGGCCGGCGGCAGCCCCTTCATGGCCGGGCCTGCGGATAACGGCGGGAAGTTCTACGCCGTCGCGATCGGCCTGATCGGCCTGCTCTCGCTGATGGTCGCGGTCGCCGCCGGGCTCGGCGTGCTGAACACGGTGCTGATGACGACCAGGGACCGGGTCCACGACCTCGGCGTCTTCAAGTCACTCGGCATGCGACCCGGCCAGGTGGTGATCATGGTGACCTGCTGGGTGGCCGGCCCGGCGCTGCTCGCCGGCGCTATCGCGGCACCCGCCGCCGTGCTGCTCAACACGGCGACCCTGCACGCGATGGCCGCCACCGCGCACACCGGCGTCCCGGCCAGCTTCACCAACGTGTACCCGGTGCCCACGCTGGCCCTGCTGTCGCTCGCCGCGCTGGCCATCGCGGTGCTCGGCGCGCTGCTCCCGGCAACCTGGGCCGCCCGCTCCCGCCCGGCGACCGCGCTGCGCGCCGAGTAGCCAGACGGCCGCGAAGGTAAGGTGACGGGCATGACGGGCGAGCAGCGGCTCCGGGTAGTGATCGGCGAGGACTCGGTGCTGCTGCTGGCCGGCCTGGTGAAGCTGCTTGAGAGCGCCGGGTTCGAGATCGCGGCGACGGCCGGCGACGGGGACGCCCTCGTTGCGGCCGTCGCGCGCGAGCAGCCCGCCCTGGTGATCGCCGACGTGCGGATGCCCCCGACCCACACGGACGAGGGCATCCGGGCGGCGCTGACCATCCGCGGCCGCTGGCCGGACATCGCGATCCTCGTGCTGTCGCAGTACGTTGAGGAGCGGTACGCCGCCGACCTGCTGTCCGCGAACACCAGCAGCGTCGGCTACCTGCTCAAGGACCGGGTCGCTGACGTCACCGAGTTCCTTGAGGCGCTGCGCCGGGTCGCCGCGGGCGGGACCGCGCTCGACCCGGAGGTGGTGGCGCAGCTGCTGCTGCGCCGCGGCGCCGATCCCCTCACCGCGCTGACCCAGCGGGAGCGCGACGTGCTCGCCCTCATGGCGGAGGGCCGCTCCAACCCCGAGATCGCCGCCACCCTGGTCATCACGGAGAGCGCGGTCTCCAAGCACATCAACTCGATCTTCACCAAGCTCGGCCTGCACCAGGGCGACACCGGCCACCGCCGCGTCCTCGCCGTCCTCCGCTACCTCGGCGCCGCCCCCTCCGCCTAGTCGCGTCCGGGCGACGCCTGGGCCGTCTTCGCGAAGCTGCTCAGCGGTGGGACCGCGACGTCGCCGGGGAAGGGAGAATGGGTGCGTGAGCGACGTGAGCAGTGACCCGTGGCGGCTTGAGCGGTTCGTGACGGCACAGGACCGGAGCGGCACCTACCGGCGCGCGGTCGCCGAACTGCGCGCGGGCGCCAAGGTGAGCCACTGGATGTGGTTTATCTTCCCGCAGGTCGCGGGGCTCGGGATGAGCGCGGTGTCCCGGGAGTATGCGATCTCCTCGGCGCAGGAAGCCCGCGCCTACCTCGCCCACCCGGTGCTCGGCCCCCGGCTGCGCGAGTGCGCCCGCGTCGTCGCCGGCACCGAGGGCAGGACCGCCGAGCAGGTCTTCGGGTACGTCGATGCCATGAAGCTCCGCTCATCGATGACGCTGTTCGCCGCCGCTACCGGAGATACCACGACCGGAGATGCCGCGCCGGGGGGAGCCGCGCCGGGGGCGCCCGGCGCCACGGTCTTCCGCGAGGTGCTCGACAAGCACTTCGGCGGTGTGCCAGACGAGGAGACGCTAGCGCGGTTGCCGCGCTAGACCTGCGCGACCTGGGTCAGCCGCAGCCCGAGGCCCTTTGGCCGGCGTTTCCCTTCGACCACACCTTCGAACTGAGGCACAATGGGAGCATGAGCGAGCAGAGCGCGCAACCCAGATTGCCATCCCGGTGGGCTGGCGTAGGCGCAAAGCTGCCGCCGTCACTTGGCTCGCTGACAGGCCCTGGCGGCGGGACAGTCGAGCTGCCTATTGACCTTTCCTGGTCGGGAGAAAGATGTTTTGACCTGGCGGATCCAGTGCAGCGCTACCTCTACCACGTGACCGTCCTCACGGCAGCCGTAACACCTGAGCATTACACCCGTTGGCTTAACGCGGACTTGCTGCGCTCCGATTGGTCACGGCTGCGATTGCCCGTCGGCTTGCGCATGATATGGCACGAGCATTTCCCGGAGCTTGCACCAGGAAATGGCCATGCTTGACGGAGATCACGCACGGCTAGTCGCGGCTGCCCTGCCCGTCTGCGCCAAGTACGGATTAGCGATCGCGGGCGGTTACGCGATCAAAGCCCATCATCTCACTGACCGGCCGTCCGAGGACATCGACTTCGCGACGGCGGCAACGGCGTCGATGGATGAGATCATGTCTGCTCTTGCCAGTTCCTATCGGGCGGCCGGCTGCGACGTCCAGGTACTCGACGTGGACCTCAGAAAGGGGCACCTGCTCGTTTCGTTTGCGGAGGGTGGCACTTACCGCGTCGATGTCCTCAAGGAACCGCTGAATCACCCAGCGATTATGACGGAGTTCGGACCCGTTATAGCGCTTCGGGACGCTGTTGCACTCAAGATGGGCGCCCTGCACGACAGGGCGTTGCCGCGCGATCTGATGGACGTCCACGGAGCGGCTGCTCATTTCAGCGGCCCAGAACTAATCGCATTGTGCCGCGTCGCGCTCGACGAAGATTTCCGCCTAGAAACATTGCGCGACCAGCTCGACTATGCCGCCATGTACCCCGATGAGGCTTTCACGCGGTACGGCTGTGACGCAGCTTTGATCTCTAACATGAAGACTTGGGCCCAGGAATGGTCGACGCAAATCGGCCTGGACCTTGCCGGAGCCGAGCCGTGGTCGGATGACGACGACTGGTCCGGCGACGAGTAGCCACTGGCTGGACTTTCACCGAGACCCTGCTCGCCAAGTGCGCCGGGCGGTCGCGGTCTGGGGGCTCCGCCTCAGAACGCAGCCGGCAGGCCGGCCCGGCCTTGCGCGCGCCCGGCCGTGGCGGCGGGCACCCGGGTCGCCGGGTCGAGCGCGTTGGTGCCGATCGCCGTGAGCGAGGCCTCATCGGGGGAGATCAGCGTCACCGTCGCCCCGCCCTCCCGCAGGCCCGCGAGGACCTCGCGCAGCGGCATCGGCGTCGGCAGCGGTGAGTCCAGGCCGAGCGGCGAGATCACGATGACCCGGCCGGCGCCCGCGGCGAGGTCGGCGTTGTCGGCCGACCGGACCCCGCCGTCCATGTACCGGCGGCCCCCGATGGTGACCGGCGGCCAGATGCCCGGCACCGCCGAGCTCGAAGCCACCGCCTCCACCAGGCTGACACCGGACGAGGCGTCGAAGATGGCCAGCTCACCGGAAACGCAGTCGACCGCGGTCAGCTTCGTCGGCGTCACCGGCCACTCCCGTGACGGCAGCCGCGACTCGATCACCGCGATCCGGTCCGGCTCCGGCACCGTGTCCGCGTCGAGCGCGAACCGGCCGAAGTTGCGCAGCTGCTCGACCAGGGTGCTCGCCCCGGCCATGTACGGCTCGAGGTCGGCGGCGAACTTGACCCAGTCGACCACCGCCATCAGCTCCCTGGACTGCAGCGCGGGATCGACCTGGCGCGCGTACAGCTCTTGCAGCGGCAGGCCGCTGCCGAGCTGTGCGGCCACGTTCGCTCCCGCCGAGGTCCCGATGACCGTGCCGGCGCCGGCGATGTCCTGCCCGGCCTCGGCGAGCCCGAGAAGCAGCCCCGTCATCCACGCGATCCCCGCGACCCCGCCCCCGCCAAGTACCAGCGCATGCCCGTCGGCCATAGCCCGTAACGCTAGCACGGCACGCCGCTCCCGCCCGGTGACGGCCGCGGGTCCGCTCGGCCCTGGCCGGCGCCGGCCGATACGCTGGCTCCCATGGAAGCTAAAGGGCTGAGCGTCGGGGAGTTCGCTTTCCCCGGCCCGCTGCGCGATCAACTGGTGGCGGCGATCCTCGACGGGACCAAGACCACCACCACCGGGCTGGCCGAGGACTACGAGCGGGAGGGCGAGCCGCTGCCGCGCCCCGGCGACCGTGAGGTGGTGATCGACTCGGCGGGCGACCCGGTCACGCTGATCGAGGTCGTCGCGACCCGGGTGATCCGCGTCGGCGACGTAGACCTGGCGCACGCGATCGGCGAGGGCGAGGGGTACGCCAGCGTCGCCGAGTGGCGCGCCGGGCACGAGGCGTTCTGGCACTCCGCCGAGATGCGCGAGTTCATCGGCGATCCCTCGTTCACGGTGAACGACGACACGCTGGCGGTGGCCACGGAGTTCCGCGTGGTCGCCGGCGAGGAGGACCTGGACCTGGTCGCCCTGCTGCGCCAGGCCCGGGCCGCGGCGGCTGCCGGGTGAGCGCCCTGATCCCGTCGACCACGCGTTCGCTGCCGATGGCGGTGGCCGCGAAGGGCGCCAGGATCTTCGATGAGGAAGGCCTCGACTACATCGACGCCTCCTCGGGCCCGCTCGCCGTCACGCTCGGGCACGGCCACCCGCGAGTGCTCGCGGCCATCGCCGACCAGTTCAGCGCCGTCGACTACGTGCACCGCACGCAGTTTCGGAACTCCGCGGCGGAGAGCCTCGCCACCCTGGTCACCCAGCGGCTCGGCGGCGGGCTCGACCACGTGATGTTCGTGAGCAGCGGGTCCGAGGCGAACGAGCTCGCCATGAAATTCGCCCACCTGTACTGGGCGGCGCAGGGCCGCGACGACAAGCACCGGTTCGTGTCCGGGTCGGTCAGCTACCACGGCAACACGGCCGGCGCGCTGGGCGCGTCGGGGCAGCCCCGGTACGCCGCGCCGTACCGCCCGCTGGTCCGTGCGGGGGAGACGCTCAGCGCCCCGCAGGTCTACCGGCTGCCCGTGCCCGAGGGCAGCACCGCCGCCGCCGAGTGCGTGGCCCGGCTCCGCGCGGAGTTCGCCGGGCTCGACCTGCGGCGGACCGCCGCGGTCCTGTTCGAGGGGGTGGGCGGCTCAGGCAGCGGCGTCCTCGTACCGCCACCCGGCTTCCTCGAGGAGCTGCGGCGCCTGTGCGACGCCCACGACGTGCTGTGGATCAGCGACGAGGTCATGTCCGGGTTCGGTCGCACCGGCGAATGGTTCGCCTTCCAGCACTCCGGCGCGGTGCCGGACATCGTCACCTTCGCCAAGGGCGCCGCCGGCGGCACCCTGCCGCTCGGCGGCGCCGCCTTGTCGGGGAAGCTCTGGCAGCGGATCGCTGCCGTCTACCCGGCCATGTCTGCCGGGCACACGTTCACCAACAGCGCGCTGGCCTGCGCGGCCGGCATCGCGACCATCGAGGCGATCGAGGACGAGGGCCTGCTCGCCCGGGTCGCCGGGCGGGGCGCCTGGCTCGGCGGGCGGCTGCGCGACCTGGCGGCGGAATTCCCCTTCGTGGGCGATGTCCGCGGCCGGGGCTACATGTGGGGCCTGGAGTTCGTCGCCGACCCGGTGACGCGGCAGCCCCCCGAGCCCGCGCTCGACGTCACCGCCAAGGCGGTCGCCGCCGCGGCCGCCAGCCGGCTGATCGTTTACCCCGCCCGCTTCTGCGTCGACGGCACGCGCGGCGACGCCGTTCTCATCGGGCCGCCGCTCACCGCCACCGACGAGGAGCTTGAGGAACTGCTCACCCGGCTGCACGCCGCGCTGACCGCGCTGCGGCCGCTGTTCCCGGCGGCATAACGGGCGAACCGACCCGGGCGATCATTGCGGTCCGGGCGGCCAGCTTGCCGGAATTCTGCCTTTCTGGCATCCCGGAGAGCGCCTCCGCGGCTCATTCTGCAAGCCGTCAATCTCAAAGTAACTTTGCGTTTATCCTCCGTCACTGATTGCGACCGCGCTACGCTACCTGCGCTCAGCGCACGTCCCAGGTATCACTGTGAACGGAGGCTGTCACACATGTCGCCATCAGACGACAACCGCCTAGCCAAATGGCCAGGTCGCACGACGTCGGGTACCGGCCGTTCACGCACCGCGCCGATCAGGGCCAGGTATTTCTACGCCGCGGCCTCCGCTATCGGAGCGCTGGCGATCACCGCATTCGCTGTACCCGCCGCCTCGGCTTCGAACGATCAGAAAGGCGTCTGGCTCTCGAGTAACCCGCTTGGCGTCAACGTGGCGCCGTGGCAGACGGCGAACCTGAACACCGGGGCGCGCCAGCGCATGGAGGGCTATCTGAAGCAACTCGGCCCGGCAATCGCCGTTCGCTATGGCGGCGGCGTCTTCGCCGACGCGGACAACGAGATGATCGGGCGCAACACGAATGGCGTATCCCAGGCAGGACACCAGTCGAGCGACTTCTGGGGATACGGCTCCAACCGCGACGCGCTGACGTTTTCCCGCTACGTGCCCGAGGCCAGGACCGTCCACGCCAACATCATGGTGACGATCAACTACGGGACGGGCACGCCCGCGCTCGCCGGGGCCTGGCTCGCCAGCATCCGCGCGGATAACGACCCGGTGTCCGCCGTGGAGATCGGCAACGAGCCCTACGGCTGCAGCTCGCCTGACAAGGAGATCACGGTGGGGCCGGTCTGGGACACCTCGTACGAGCCCAACGTGCCCTCGGACTGCCCGTACCAGCAGTACGGGGGCGGATCGCCGGGCATCAGGCAGTTCGCCAGGTCGTTCATTGCGCACGCGCCGGCGTTCATCCGTGCGGTGCACGAGGCCGATCCGTCGGCCAAGATAGTGCTGCCCTACGCCATTTCCCCGCCTGGCGACGGCGGTCATGTGTGGAACCACGCGATCATGGCGGCCCTGCAGGGGTACCAGGGCGTCAACGTGCTGTGGTACCCGAGTCATTCGTGGGACAACCCCTCCTCGCAGACGGCGCTGTCCTGGCTCACGCAGATCCCCGCGCGCGCGGCGGCGATCAAGGCCGATCTCCGCGCGTACGCGCCTAAGGCGTTCTGGATGATCGGCGAGGAAAACATAGCTAACCATCCCACCTGGGCGGTGTGCACGCCGATGAGCGCGGTGTTCGCCGCGGCATCGGCGCTCGCCTGGCTCGCGGAAGGGGCAAGGAACGTCAACTGGTGGGGTGAGTCCGATGGCAACAACTCTTACGGGCACTGCAGTCACCGGGATTTCTCGATGCTCGACCTGACCGGTTTCCCGCTGCCTCCGTACAACGGTTTCCTGCTCGCGTCTAAGCTTGCCCAGCCGCATGCGGTCCTCAGCATCATCAACACCGGGAACAGCCACGTTCTCGCTTACCACTCCACGCTAAGCGATGGCCGCCAGGCCGAGGCGTTCATCAACATTAGCGCCGGCTCGTCAGAAAGGGTGGCTGGCCCGGCGATTGGCGGCGGCACGCTCACGAAACTGCAATACCGAAGCAGTCACGCGGAGATAGTGCAGAGTCAGGTGCCTTCTGGGGACGTGAGGAGCATCGATCTGCCGAAGGATTCAGCGACGGTTTTCATGAACTAATCGCTGAACCGCCGTCGCGGCACGCCGCCGGCTAGCCAGCCGTGAGCTCGCCGGCGCCGCCCCGGCCGCAGGTTCGCCGACGCGAATCCAGGCATCATTCCGAACGGGGGCGTGTTCCACCATTCCAGCCCCGTGATTGACCAGCGACTTACCGCTTGGCTACCCTCGCTGATGTCATGACCGTAAGATTGCCCCACCCCAGACTGAGCCTGACTCTGCTGGTTAACCTTGTCGTCCTGTTGGTTGGCTGGTGGCGCCTGACCACCCCGGTGTTCATGATCCTCGCGATCACGATGGTCACCATCACGGCCCTGGTCATCGGGACCTGGGACGCCTGGCACCAGACGCAGACGGACCAGCTCGCATCGCGCGGCATCTACCCGGACGACCGGACCCTGACGGTGTACGACCCGGGCCTGCGCCGGGAGTTCACGCCGATGATCCCGGAGGCGCTCAGCCGGCGGATGGCCCTGCGGCACGCTACCCGCCCGGCCAAGACGAGGCCGGGCAAGACGAGGCCGGGCAAGACGGCCAAGAAGACCGCCTCGCCGGCCGCCCGCGGCCGCACCCCGGCCGCTCGAGAGGGCCAGTCCCGCCAGCAGACCGAGCTGCTCGCGCCGGACGCGACCGTCAACTTCGCCGCGCAGCGGCGCGACGCCGAGGTCGACGACCTGTTCGCGGCGCTGGACCGCGAGCTGATCGGGCTCGTCCCCGTCAAGAAGAAGGTTGAGCAGATCGGCGCGCTGCTGCTTGTCGACCGGGCGCGGCAGCGCTTCGGGCTGACCGCGACCCGGCCGAACCTGCACATGTGCTTCACCGGCGCTCCCGGGACGGGGAAGACCACCGTCGCGCTGATGATGGCCGACCTGCTGCAGCGGCTCGGCTACCTGGACACGGGGCAGCTCGTGCACGCCATGCGCGATGACCTGGTGGGGGAGTACATCGGCCAGACCGCGCCGAAGACCAAGTACGTCCTGTCCAAGGCGATGGGCGGCGTGCTGTTCATCGACGAGGCCTACTCGCTGTTCCGCGACGATGACGCACGGGATTACGGGCAGGAGTGCGTCGACATCCTCATGCAGGTGATGGAGAACCACCGGCACCAGCTAGTGGTGATCATGGCCGGCTACAAGGACCGGATGGAGACCCTTTTCGAGTCCAATCCCGGGATGCGGTCACGCCTCGCGCACCACCTGGATTTCGCCGACTACCAGGCCGACGAGCTGCTCGCGATCGGCGAGCTCATGCTGGGCAAGTCGAACTACTACCTGTCGGCCGAGGCGACGGCGGCACTGCGCGACTACCTGTCGGAGCAGAGCAGGCAGCCGGGCTTCGCCAACGCCCGCAGCGTCCGCAACGCGCTTGAGTTCGCCCGGCTCCGGCACGCCTACCGGCTCACCGCCGAGCCGGACCGGCCGTGGGGCAAGGACGACCTGATGCGCCTTGAGCCTGCGGACGTGCTGCCTAGCCTGTCGGCCGCCCCGGTGGGCACAGTAGCCAAGCCGTAACGGCTGTGGCGGGACGGCGGGCCGCTGGCCAGCCGGGAGGACCGGCCCGCCAGGGCAGGACGCCGCAGGCGCGGACGGCCCAGGTCAGCCGGCCGACAGCCCGTTCGCGGCCGTCACCGACGCGTAGAACTCGCCGCTCTGCTTGAGGATCCGCTGCTGCGTGCCGAAGTCGATGAAGGCGAGCCCGAACCGCTTCGCGTACCCCTCGGCCCACTCGAAGTTGTCGAGCAGCGACCAGGCGAAGTAGCCGCGCACCGGCACGCCGTCCGCGATCGCCCCGTGCACGGCGGCCAGGTGACCGCGCAGGTAGGAGATCCGCTCGTGATCGTGCACCTGGCCGTCCGGCGTGACGTAGTCGTGCCAGGACGACCCGTTCTCCGTGATGTAGACCGGCAGGTCCCCGCTGACCGGGTGGACCACCCGGGTCAGCAGCTCGCGGAGGGAGCTCGGCTCGACCAGCCAGTTCATCGCGGTGATCGGCAGTCCGTCCGGCTGGACCGACACCGTGCCCGGCCCGGTCACCGTCTCGCCGCGGCGCGGCTGGCCGTCCGGGCTGAGCAGGCCCACGTAATGCGGCGCGTAGAAGTTGACGCCGAGGAAGTCGAGCGGCGCGCCGGTCACCCCGAAGTCGCCGTCCTGCACAAGGCCGGCGGCGGCGGGGGAGAAGGACGGGTCACGGTCGAGCAGCTCGGGGTAGCGGCCCCGGAAGATCGGGTCCAGGTAGACCCCGTTCTGCCGCGCCTCTAGCACCGCCGCGTGCGCGGCGGCCTCCGGCGTGACCGGCCGCTCCACGCACAGGTTCAGCGTGATGCCGATGTCGCCGGCTGGCGCGGCGGCCCGCAGCGCGGCGACCGCCTGCCCGTGCGCGAGCAGCAGGTGGTGGTTGGCGGCGACCGCCTGGGCGGCGTCGCGGATGCCGGGCGCGTGCCGCCCGTCACGGTAGCCGACGTGGGCGACCACCCACGGCTCGTTCAGCGTGATCCACTTGTCGACCCGGTCGCCGAGCGCTTCGCCGGCGATCCCGGCGAACTCACCGAACCAGCCCGCGATGTCGCGGTTCGCCCAGCCGCCCTCGTCCTGCAGCGCCTGCGGCAGGTCCCAGTGGTACAGCGTCACCACGGGCTTGATGCCCGCCTCGAGCAGCGCGTCGATCACCCGGCTGTAGTAGTCAAGCCCCTTGACGTTGGCGGCGCCCCGCCCGGACGGCTGGATCCGCGGCCAGGACAGGCTCAGCCGGTAGGCGCCCACCCCGAGCCGCTTGAGCAGCGCGATGTCTTCCGGGAAGCGGTGGTAGCTGTCGCAGGCGACGTCACCAGTGTCACCGTGGTAGGTCTTGCCGGGGGTGTGGCTGAACGTGTCCCAGATCGACGGGCCCTTACCGTCGGCGTCCGGCGCCCCCTCGATCTGGTAGGCGGCCGTCGCGGCCCCCCACAGGAACCCCGGCGGGAAACGGAACTGGTCGTCGGTGGACATACGGCTTTACCTCCTCGGCCGGACACGGCCTCACTCGGCGCGGAAATCAATAACTTAACCGCTTCAGCACACTCGTGCCAGCAAAACATCATGTTACGAGCTTGCCGGCCCGGAGGGACGCGGCTAGGGCGCTGGCCTGCACGGGGGACGCGGCTAGCGCGCGGCGGGGGCGCCTCGCGCGGTCGGCGCCCGCCGCCGGGTCGATCCGCGGCCGGCGTCCCGGCCCGCTCCCGGCGCGCCGGCCCGCTGCCTGGCGACTGGCCGACTGGATCAAACGGTGACTGAGCCGGCCGTGAAGGAGGAGGCGGGGACGGCGTGCGCCGGCGCGGTCAGGCTCAGCCGCTCACCCCACCGGCTGAAGGAGATCGTGTTCTGGGTACTCCCGGCGCCCACCAGCTCGTACCGCACGGGCCGCAGCGCCGAGTCGTCCGTCACGTAAAGCACTAGCTTCGCCCCGGGCAGGCCGTCGCTGGCGGGGAGTGGCGCCTGCACGCCGATGACCGGCTGGCCGGCCACGGTGGCGGGCGCGGTCTCGGACAGGGGACTGCCCACCTCCAGTTCCGTGGCGACAGAAGACAGCGTGATGCCCGCGGTCACGTCGTCGTACGTGCTCGTGCCGAGCTTCTCGCCCGGGCCCACCGAGATCCACCGGCCCGCGGCCCGCTCCGCCTGCGCCAGCGGGGCCTGGAAGAACCCGTGCAGTGCCTGGGCGTCGGCCTGCACGTAGTCGACCCCGTCGATGAGCAGGATGGTGGCGTGCCCGGTTCCGTTGAACGTGATGACCTGCCGTCCGCCGTTGCCGGTCGCGTCGTCGGAGTACGTCACCGAGTCGTCAGGGGAGTGGGAGGTGATGTCCACGTGCACCGAGCCGCCAGCGCGCACGGCGGCCAGGGCGCCGCTGAGCAGGCGGGCCGCGGACATAGCCGACGGCGAGGCCGCAGGAGTCGCCCGGGCGGCCGGCGTGGTGGCCGTCGGCGGCGCGGCGCTGCTCCCTCCGGAGGTGCAGCCGGCCAGCATGCCGAGCCCGACCAGCGCCGATGCCGTCAGTGTGACCGCGTTGGCCCGTGCCTGGCTTGAAGCGTTCATGATGACTTGAATACCACTTTTGCGAAGTCAGTGGATCGGGTCATTACCCGACCGCCATTCGTTCACCTCGCCTGCGACGTTTCTTCTCATTAGGTTTGACTGGCGGTGAGCTCGCGGGCAGGAAGGCCACGATGATCGACCGAACGCCGTCAGAGGCCGAATGGCTACGGGTCAACGCCTATTGCCAGCGCGAGCGCCATGAGCTCGCTGCCCGCGCCGCTGGCGACTACCCGCCCGAGTCGCGGGTGGCCGGCACCCCGCTGCTCGCACCGCCGGCCTGGCGGCTCGCAACCCCGGTCCCGCTCGGCGACATCAGGCTGAAGTTCCGCCCGGGCGCCCCGGGCCCAGACGTCCCCGACGTGGCGTCGCTTGCCCCGCACGCGCTGCCGGTGCGCGCGGACGGCACCAGGTACCTGGACTACAGCGACGTCGTCGCGGCGCTCGCCGCGCCCTCGGTCTTCGAGAACAGGCCCACCTACCGCCTCCTCGAGGCGGACCTGGCCCGCCCGGACGGGCCACGGCTGGCCTTCGGACGCGGCCGGTTCTTCGACAGCGTCGACACGGGCGACGCGGCCGCTCACGAGTACGCCGCCTGCCAGCTCGCCGCCGGCGCCGGGCCTTCCGACGCGGCCGCGGTGGCGGTGAGCCGGGCGGGGGCGGCCGCCCGCTGCCCGTACCGCGCCGCCCTCGACGGCCCGACGGGACTCGCCAGGCGCGCGGCGGCGCTCGCGGTGAGCGCGCTGACCCTGCGCCACGACAAGCAGGCAGGCACCGCGACGTTCCCGCTGCATTACCGCGAGCCGGGCAAGGTCAGCCACGCGGCCGGCCTGTACCAGGTGATCCCGGTCGGCGTCTTCCAGCCGTCCGGCGAGGCACCGTGGAACGAGGCCAACGACTTCAGCCTGTGGCGCGGCCTGCTCCGTGAGTACGCCGAGGAACTCCTCGGCGCGGACGAAGATCACGGCAGCGAACTGGCGCCGATCGACTACGCCGCCTGGCCGCTCGCCAAGGCGATGACCGGCGGCCTCGCCGACGGCCGGGTCCGCGCCTGGTGCCTTGGCCTGGGCGCCGACCCGCTCACCTTCGCGATCGACCTGCTCGCCGTCGTGGTGATCGACGCACCGCTCTACGACGACCTCTTCGGTGCCGCCGTCGACGTCAACGCCGAAGGCCGGGTAACCGGCCCCCGTCCCTTCGACCACGCGTCCGTCAGCGCGCTGCTGCGCGACGCGCCGCTCCAGGCGGCCGCCGAGGCCTTGCTCACCCTGGCCCTGGCGCACCGCGACACTCTCCTCGGCTAGCCCGTGAGCCGAACCTGGCCGGGTTCGTGTGCGCGGTCCCGACCCGGCCAGGAAACGCCAGGCGCCCGCAGAAATGTACTGCCAGCCGGACGGGATTCGCCCTGATATACAGGGATAGTGACTGCTGTCGTTCCCGCGGCCACAGGGAACAGTGACGGTACCCGGAAACCGGGGGAAAGCCAGGGATTTCGGCCGGATATCCAGGGACTGCGGGCGATCGCCGTCGCGATGGTGGTGATCTATCACCTGTACCCGTCGGCGCTGCCCGGCGGCTTCGCCGGGGTGGACGTGTTCTTCGTCATCTCCGGGTACCTGATCACCGGCCAGCTGTGGCGCGGCTACGCGCAGACCGGGAAGGTGGGCCTGGCCGCCTTCTGGGGGCGACGGGCCAGGCGGCTGGTCCCGGCGGCGGCGCTCGTGCTGACCGTGACGTGGATCGCGTCGCGCGTCATCGAGCCCGCGACCCAGCTCCCCAACACGGCGCAGCAGATTTTGGCCAGCGCGTTGTACTACCAGAACTGGCAGCTCTCGTCGGATGCCGTCAACTACTTCAAGTCCGGCAACGTGGCCACTCCCGTGCAGCACTTCTGGTCGTTGTCGGTCGAGGAGCAGTTCTACCTCGTCTGGCCGCTGCTCTTCTTGCTCGCGGCCTTCGTGACGGCGATGTTCGCGATGCGGCGGGCGGCCCCAATGCCCGCCCGCACGGTGCTGGCCGGCACAGCGCCCGCCAGCGCAGTGCTTGCCGGCATAGCGCCCGTCGGCATAGCGCCCGCCGGCACAGGGCCCGCCAACACAGGGCGGGCGGCGCGTCGCACCCCGACGCGCGCCGCCGTCGTCGGCGTGCTGACGGCGGCGCTGGTCATCGCGTCGCTGGCCTATTCGGTTCACGAGACGAACGTGAGCGCGCCCGCGGCCTACTTCATGACCACAACGCGCATGTGGGAACTTGGCGCCGGCGGGCTTCTCGCCCTCGCCCCCGCGCGGCTGACCCGCGCGCTGGTCCGCCAGGGATGGCTGGCCTGGGCCGGGCTCGCCGCCGTCATCGCGTCGGCGTTCCTGTTCACCGGGTCGACCGCGTTCCCCGGGGCGCTTGCGCTGCTTCCGGTCCTCGGCGCGGTCGCGTTGATCGCGGGCGGGTCCGCCGAGGGGCGCCACGGCCCCTACCAGCTGACGTCCACGCGGCTCATGGTGTTCATCGGCGGGATCTCGTACTCGCTGTACCTGTGGCACTACCCGCTTATCAACCTGTATACGGGCTGGCGCGGCCCGGCCCCTGGCCCGCTGTCGGGACCCGTCCTCCTCGCGGTCGCCGTCCTCCTCGCCTGGCTGACGAAGGCCTTCGTTGAGGACAAGGTGCGGCTGGCGCCGTTCATCGCGGGAAACCGGTGGCGGTCGCTGGCGGTGGCGCTCGTCGCCGTCGTGCCGGTCGCCCTCGCTGGCGTCTACATCGCCGGAGAGCCTGGCCCATGGAACGGGACGCTCGGCCCCGACTACCCGGGCGCGGCGGTGCTCGCCGGGGCGGTCACGACCGTCCCGGTCGCGCCCATACTGAAGCCGCCGGGCCCGATCAGTCAGACGCTTGACCAAACGGGGGGCTGCCTGGGCGACTTCGGTGCGAGCACGCCCAAGGAGTGCGTGTTCGGTGACACCACCCGTCCCGTGCTCACGGTTGCCCTGGTCGGCGACTCGGCGGCCGGGGAGTGGTTCGACGCGCTGAACGCGATCGCGGCCCGTCGGCACTGGAAGCTCGTGACCGAATTGCACTCAAGCTGCCCCTGGTCGTCGACCCTGGTGCTCAACTGGAACGGCATCGGGGAGCTCACCGCCTGCCAGGCCTGGGGCGCGGCCGTGCTGCATGACCTGCTCACGACGATCCGTCCGAACGTGGTGATCACCACCGACTACCCGAGCCTGCTGTCCACGCCCGGCCACCCCGTCAACGCATCGCCGGCCGCCATGGCCGAGATCGGTGCCGGGATGGCTCAGTACTGGACGCGGCTCGAAGCCGCCGGCATCTCCGTGACGCCGATCAGGGAGACACCCGACCTCGTTGAGGACGTGCCGACGTGCGTTGACCAGCATCCCGCCGACCTGGCGGCGTGTGACGTGCCGCTGTCCGCGGCGGTTCTGCCGGATTCGCCCGTCACCGACGCGGCGAAGCTAATGAACGGCAAGGTCACCGTGGTCAACGCGAACTCGCTGATCTGCGGGCCAAAGGTGTGTGCCCCGGTGGTCGGCAACGTGCTCGTCTTCGGCGACCGCCATCACCTGACCGGGCCCTACTCGAAATCCACGGCGCCGTTCCTGGAACCCCTGCTGCTGGCGGCCAACCAGACCCTCGATCGCTTACCCGCCGGTCGTAACCCAATAGTTCGCGCACTGGATACCTGCTGTTTTCTCGCAGGCTCGCCGCGGCCGATAGGCATGGGAACCGCACATCAGTGCAAGTTCATGCTTCTCGACTCATGGAGAGCACCATGTCGAAGTACACCCGTCGGGCCTGCGTCGGGCTGGCTGCGGTGTCAGCCGCAGCGCTGTGTACGCTCACCGTCCTGCCCGCCAACGCTCAGTCGGCTGGCCGGGGGGACGAGCACACGAACGGGCATGTCCTGCTGATCTCGGTCGATGGCATGCACCAGAGCGACCTTGACTGGTACATCGCCAGCCACCCGCACTCGACGCTCGCCACGCTGACTCACGGCGGCGTCGAGTACGCCAATGCGGAGACCTCCAACCCGTCGGACTCCGACCCGGGCGGCACCGCGCTCATGACCGGCGGTAACCCCAAGTCGACCGGCGTCTACTACGACGTCGAGTACAGCCACAAGGTCGACGAGCCAGGCGCTGCCTGCACACCGGGCCAGCCGGCCACCGGCGGCGACGTCATCTACGACTCGCCGGACGACGCGCTGGCCAGTGTCAACGACTTCATCAACCCGGCCAACGGCACCTTCCCGTCGTTCGACGAGAACGGCTCGATCTTCCCCAAGGGTGTCGACACCGACCCGGCCGCGATCATGAACCTGAAGTTCAACCCGCAGACCTCGCTCAACCCGGCCACGTTCCCGGTCGACCCGAAGACCTGCCAGCCGATTACCCCGTGGGACTACCTCGGCGACAACACGATCTTCCAGGTCATTCACAACGCCGGCCTGCGCACCGCCTGGTCTGATAAGCACGAGGTCTACGCGTCGTTCAATGGCCCGGGCTCGAACGGCCAGAGCATCGACGACCTCTTCTCGCCGGAGATCGACTCCCAGGCGGTTGAGCCGAATGGTGTCCCGTACCCGCAGGACGACGACTGGGCCCACATCGACGCCGCCACCAAGCAGTACGACGGCTACAAGGTCCAGGCCATCCTGAATGAAATCAACGGCTTCGACCACTCGGGCAAGACCTGGGTCGGCACGCCCGCGATCTTCGGCATGAACTTCCAGACCGTATCGGTCGCCGAGAAGATCCGCTCCACGCCGACGACGCTGATCGGTCCGGACGCGAACGGCAACTACACCACCAGCGCCCCGCAAGCAGGTGGCTACCAGTGGGTCAACGGGCAACTCGTGCCGGGCCCGGTCCTCGCCAGCGCCCTGGACTACGTTGACGCTCAGCTCGGCCGCATGGTCGCCGCCATCCACAAGCACGGCCTGGCCGGCTCGACGACGATCATCGTCACCGCCAAGCACGGCCAGTCGCCGCAGGACCCGAACCAGCTCGTCACGGTCAAGGACGGCCCGATCATCAGCGCGATCAACGCCGCCTGGGCGAAGACGCACCCGGCCAACACCAAGCTGATCGTCGCCGGAACCGACGACGACCTGTGGCAGTCCTACCTGTCGGACAACTCGCAGGCCGCTTGCGACTTCGTCAAGAACTACCTGTGGAACCACACCGCTCAGGGTCTCGACGTCAACCTGAAGCCAGTCACCGTCCAGCACTCGGGCCTCGCCCAGATCTGGGCCGGCGCTGACGCCGCCAAGTTCTTCGGCGTCCCGGTCGACAACGGCCACTACCCGGACGTCTTCGGCAAGGTCCAGGTAGGCATCGTCTACTCGGGGCCGACCAAGCTCGCCGAGCACGGCGGCATGAACCCTGGCGACCGTCACGTCCTGATGGTTGTCAACGGCCCGGGCATCCCCACCCGGGTCGAGTTCGACTCCGTCGAGACAACCCAGGTCGCGCCGACGATCCTGTCCCTTCTTGGGCTCAACCCGGCCGCGCTGACGGCCGTTCAGGTCGAGGGCACGCGGGTCCTTCCAGGCCTCCGTTGAGGCAAGCTGGGACGCCCGCCAGGCGTGGCCAGCACGCCAACTAACTCGCAGTACCGGGAGGCCGGGACGGAACCGCCCCGGCCCAGCGGACGAACGGATCGACCCGGAGCTGACCGTGCAGAAGAGAGGGCCGAGGTGGACCTGTGCTGGGGGATGGGCGGCGAGGCGTACTTCGCCGCGCTGCACCGCCTCGCCGACGGCACCTGGGACGCGCGGCTGACCCCGTCGCACGTGCAGCCCGCCCGTAGGGAAGAGCCAACCGAGCTGCTGACCCCGGCGGGCGTCAGCTACGAGATGGCGCTCGCGGCCGTCTTCCGTGCCATGGGCGACGACATGTCGGCAGCGTTCGGGCTCAACTACCTGAACACACGGATCACGCCGGGGCTGCCCGGCCCAGCATAGGCATCGCCCCAGTATTCGTCTGGCCGGACTAGTGGAAAGCGAGGACTATAGAGGTCACTCGACGCGCCCGGAGGGCCGATGACTGAGAAAAGGCCAACGCTGCGCAATCGCCTCGGGGTTGATCGCCTGGTGCGCCACCTAGCGAACGGGCACTATGACCAGGCCTTGGCCGACTACGACCGCGCCATCGAACTCGACGCTGTTAACACCTGGGCCTTCCTCGGTCGTGGCGATACCTACCAGGCCATGGGACGCTATGACCAGGCCCTGGCCGACTACGACCGCGCTATCGAACTCGACGCTACTTTCAGCGGGGCCATCGCCAACCGCGGGGCAACCTACCAGGCCATGGAGCGCTACGAGGAGGCCCTGGCCGACTTCAACGGCGCCATCGAACTCGACGGTACTTACGCCTGGGCCTGGGCCATCGCCAGCCGCGGGGCAACCTATCAGGCCATGGAGCGCTATGAGGAGGCCCTGGCCGACTACGACCGCGCCATCGAACTCGACCCTGCTAACGCCGGGGTTTTCGTCGGTCGTGGCGAGACCTACCAGGCGCTGGAGTGGCATGAGGAGGCCCTGGCCGACTTCGACCGCGCCATCGAACTTGACCCTGCTTACACCTGGGCGATCGCCAACCGCGGCCAGACCTACCTAGCGATGGGGCGCTATGACCAGGCCCTGGCCGACTTCGACCGCGCCATCGAACTTGACCCTGCTAACACCTGGGCCATCGCCGGCCGCGGGGAAACCTACCAGGCCATGGAGCGCTATGAGGAGGCCCTGGCCGACTTCAGCCGCGCTATCGAACTCAATCCCGAGGATGCCTGGGCAATCGCCAGCCGCGGTCAGACTTTCCAAAACATGGAGCGCTATGAGGAGGCCCTGGCCGACTTCAACCGCGCCATCGAACTCGACCCAGGTGAAGATGACTACATCATGAAAAGGGCCGAGATCCAGCGATATATAGCACCGGCAGAGCCGACGGTGTTACAGATCGCTCCCCTTTACGAAACGGCAAAACGAAGACCGGTCTACGGATGCCCGCCCCTGAGCAGAACCCCACACAGAGGGATCGGCCCGGCAGGGCCGCTTTAAGTCGGCGACGTTCCGAGCAGTCCGAGCAGTGACCTGAGGATATCTTCCACCTGGTCGAAGCTGTCTTGCTGGCCGTCGAACCTGGTCATGTGGTCACGACCAGCTTTGTCGCGGAACGCTAGCCTCATCGTTAGCGTCGTCACTCCGTCGGTTTCGTGCAGCTGCATGGTCTCGACCGCCTCCGCATCCGGCCAGCCTTCGAACAGCCACGTCTCCACGGTCCGGATCGGCGGCTCGACCTCCAGGTAGGTTCCGCGGAACGAGCACTCGGTTCCGTCGTCGGTCACGAAGACGTAGTGGTAGGCCCCTCCGACGCGCAGGTCGATCGAGCACTCCGTCATCTGGTCCGGGGGTGTAGCGCCCCATTTGCTCACATGCTCGGGCTTCGTCAATACGTCGAAGACGAGAGCGATCGGAGCGTCGAACTCTCGTGTTATGAGGACGTCGAGCTCGTTCGGGAATTCGATGTGTGCCGATCCATGTCTATTAGGTGTCACTGCCGTTCTCCCTTTTCTGCAGCTCTTTGAGGTAGTCGTCCATCCGGTCCAGGCGCTCATTCCACATCTGCTCGTACTTGGCCAGCCACTCGTGCAACGGCCGCAGAGGCGCGGGCTCCAGGCTGTATAGCCGGTGACGCCCCTGCGCCCGGCACTTCACCAGTCCCACCTCGCTGAGCACCCGCAGGTGCTTGGACACCTGAGGCTGGGACAGCGACAGGTCGGCCACGATCGTGCCGACCGTCTTCTCGCCTGCCATCAGCGCGTCGAGGATCTCGCGACGGCGCACTTCCGCGATCGCGTTGAAGACGTCCGAGGTCGTGGGGGAGCGGGCCACGACTCAAATATATTCCGATATAGGAATGAGTCAAGGCCACTGAGCCGTCGGATAGGCCACGCCGACGCAGATCAGTACATCTGTCCCTGCATGTGGAAGCTCATGGTTCCACAGACCGCTCCCGGTACGAGGCAGCAAAACGAAGGGACCGGGCTACGGCTATGCGCGGATGCCCGCCCGAGCAGAATCCCCGACTCGGGGCCTTACGCGCTCGCGTCCTCCTTACCAGCC
>Ga0265338_10001356_pt1 | contig 39915 bp, 31 predicted proteins | sample 42126metaG_FD_193579 | JGI IMG/M metagenome (GOLD analysis project Ga0265338, IMG submission 193579) | Rhizosphere microbial communities from Carex aquatilis grown in University of Washington, Seatle, WA, United States - 4-21-26 metaG | ecosystem: Host-associated > Plants > Roots > Rhizosphere... | reverse complement strand
GGGCAGAATGGCGATAATTCTACAATTAATGGAGACAAGCCGATTGTAAATTTACCCAGTAACCAAATCCTTGCACAGAAAGAAAGTGCTGATAGCCTGAATATTCAAGCTACCAATGCTGCATCCCAAGCTTCTGGCTCAGTCGTTCAACCAAATGCCAAAGATAGCCAAGGAGAATCATATGATCAAATCCGCAAACTCGGAGAAGTCGTTGAAAAAGCGTCATTGCCGGCAGAACTGCGCAAAACACTTGATGACCGTATCGCGCGTCTCGCACTTATTCGTTCAGGCGCAGGTTTTATGAGCTCCACATATATCATGGAATATGAATCAACCCAAAGATATATCAATTGGATAGTCGGACTGCCATGGAATAAAAGAAGCAAAGATATTTTGGATCTGAAAAAAGCGCGCGAAATTTTGGATAGAGATCATTATGGTTTGGAAATGCTCAAACAACGTATGATTGAATATATCGCATCTATAATGCTGAACTTACAAAATAACGGCCCTGAGGCGGCAGCGCAATCACCAATTTTGTGTTTTGTTGGACTCGCGGGTACAGGAAAAACAACCTTCGCAAAATCAATGGCCCTGGCGCTCAATCGTTCTTTTGAACGTATTCCTTTTGGAGGAATGGCTGATTCCCGTGTTCTTCGTGGACAGTCGCGTTATTTTCCTGATGCTGAGCCTGGACAGGTTATCAAGCGTTTGGTGCATGCAGGTGCTAAAAATCCAGTACTTCTTCTTGATGAGTTGGATCGCGTGACTGAGACGGCACGTGCTGATATCATGGGTGTGTTGATTGAGCTTCTCGATCCTGAGCAGAATAGTGCCTTTACTGATCATTATATTGATTATCCGTTTGATCTTTCCAATTCTTTATTTGTCGCTACTGCAAATAATACGACTGCTATCTCAACAGCTGTGATGGATCGTTTGGAAATTATTCAGATGCCTTCCTACAACGATGAAGAAAAAATAGCTATTGGAAAGGATTTTGTGCTGCCTAAAATAAGGAAACTTATCGGTCTTAAGCCTGATCAATTGACGATAGATGATGCTATCTGGGCAGATGTTGTCCGTCCGCTTGGCTATGATCCTGGAATCCGTGGTCTTGAGAGGCTTATCAATATGATGTGTCGAAGAGTAGCAAGAATAATCGTCTCAGGGGAAGCAAAAAATGTTATGATTACCCCTGAAAATGTGAAAGACTTTATCAGTGAAATATAGATGGGATGTCTGGAAATGAGATGTGAGAAATTTTTGAATTTGATTATTTGATGTTTAGAAATTTTGAATTCAAGAAATCAAATGATCTAATTTCAAGATCAACAATATCTCATTTCCCACATCAAAAGTTCCAATATGGTATACTATACAAAATGCCTAACGAGAATACTGTAAATGCTTCAAATAATGCCTCAATTTCCTTCATGTCCCTTGGTGGGCTAGAAGATGTCACCCGGAATATGTATCTGTATGAATACAACAATCAGATTTTGATTGTTGATTGTGGACTCGGATTTCCTGATGAATCAATGCTCGGGGTAGACCTGTTGCTTCCTGATATATCTCCTTTATTGGAGCGTCTCAAAAACAGCAATAAGAAAATCGTCGGCATGGTGCTAACGCATGGACACGAAGATCATATCGGCGGATTGCCTTTCATTCTACCGCAACTCCTGTCTGCGACCAGCCAGGAACAATTTCCTATTTATGCCTCACCACTGACAGCAGCACTTGCCAATGAAAAATTGCAGGATTACAAAGTACCAACAAATATCCAAACAGTGGAATTTAGTGATAAAGAAATACAGCTCGGTGACTTTACCGTTTCATTTGTGAGAGTAACACATTCGATTTTGGATAGTTCGAATATTATTATTAAGACGCCTGTGGGGAATTTGTATCATGGGAGTGATTATAAATTTGATCTAACTCCTGCAGATGGCCAGCGTACTGATTTTCTCAAAATAACCCAAGTTGCACGGGAAGGATTTCTTGCGCTGCTGTCGGATTGTTTGGGATCAGAGCGGGATGGTTTTACTCCCTCTGAGCAAATGCTTGGATCACATTTTGAACGGGAAATGCGTAATTGTCCGGGCAAATTTATTATCACCACCTATTCATCAAATGTTTCTCGTCTGAATCAAGCAATCAAAGCAGCAGAAACGACGGGGCGGAAGGTGTGTTTTGTCGGACGATCAATTGTCAAAGTCAAACAAATCGCAGACCGTCTCGGCTATCTTCATATGCGTGATGGGACTGAGGTACAAATTGCGGACTTGCCCAAATATAAAAGCAAGCAAATTCTTCTCATAGTTGCGGGTAGTCAAGGACAAGAAAATTCAGCTTTGACAAGGATTGCTGAAGGCGATCATCGGGATATACGGCTTGATGCTGTTGATACAGTTCTTTTTTCTTCTGATACTATTCCGGGTAATGAAATTTCTGTCAGTGAGTTAGGGGATTCAATTGCCAAAAGAGGCGCTCGCGTTTTGTATTCCAATGGCACCGGCATGTATCATGTCTCAGGACATGGTTCTTCAGGCGATCATATGCTTCTTATTGCCTTGACGCAGCCGCGATTTCTTCTTCCGATCAGCGGAACGTATCGTCATATGGTAGATTACCGGACCACAGCGCAGCAAATGGGGTATAAAAGAAATGATATTTTTCTCGTTGAGAATGGACAGGAAGTTTTATTCTCAAAGAACAGTGCGCGGTTTGGCAGGAAAGTTGAGATAAAGCATGTCTATGTCGATGAAGTTTCAGGTGAGGAGCTTGAGAATTTTGTTATACGAGATAGGGAGCGACTTGCCCGTGAAGGTGTTGTTCTTGTGATGGCAGAAATTAAAGCATCGGATGGGCAATTGGCAGAGCAGCCAGAAGTGATTGCTCGTGGGTCCTATCTGACGGATACAAAAGAAGTTTCAGAGCTTCTTGCAGTAGAGCTTGAAAAGGTATTATCAGGGCATAAAGAAAAGGTGGTTAATTGGTTTCATGTACGAAGAACAATTGGTGAAACAGCAGAAAAGCATCTCTACAAAAAAATGCGCACCCGCCCCCTCGTGCTACCAGTAGTGATTGAAGTATAAAGCTATTATATAATGGAATAATATGGATGAAGCTAGAGGAAACCTAGGCGTACCGCAATCAGATCTTACTAAGTTGTCCGAATTAAAGCAAACTATTCGAGAAAGGACAAATATCCACCCGAAGTTTGGTGAAGAAAGTGAACCATTAGTTTCTCATAAAGAAGCGATAGAAAAAGCTTTCGACTCCGCGCTCATAGCCATTACTGAAAAACTTGACGTCCACAATATTACTGTAAACATTGTATCAAAGGATTTAGGGCCAGGGCATACATTACGCGAACTTGTAAATGGTTTTGCCTGGAGCAGGGATACAGTTGATATTTTTGTCAATCCCTCTCATCCCGATATTGATACTCTGTTAGAGAAGGCAATGAAGCGATATCTAGGACATGAGCTCCATCATGCAAAGCGTTATGAAGGACCAGGATTTGGTACAACTTTTTTTGATTCACTTATTTTTGAAGGAATAGCGCAGCATTTTGAAAGGGAATTAGTTGAAACTGATCCCGAAGAGTACCGTTATGGAATTTCCCCAGAGAAATTGCAAGGGCTTATGTTGAAAGCAGAAGAATTGTATGACAGCCCCTCATATTCGTTGGATGATCATGAGAAGTGGTTTAGGAGCGGATCAGAAGAGGAAGATATTCCAGTTGCGGCCGGATATGCAATTGGCTATCAGATTGTCGCTAATTATTTAGAAAGACATAAACATGACCAACCTCCCGTTACTGCTTCTTCTTTGGTGCTTGCTCCAGCAAAACAGCTCAGAGAAGAAGTACATAAAAGTGTAGAAACTGAAACGGATAAATAACTGCACTATACTACCAGTAGGGCTTAAAACATACTGTTGACACTAAATACTACTTTTGTTACGATGAATTATACCCTATGTCAGCAGCTGTTTTTACCGATAAGAATTTCTCCGAGCAAGTCGTAAAAAGTAAACTGCCTGTGGTAATTGATTTTTGGGCGACGTGGTGTCCTCCGTGTAAAATAATCGAGCCGATTGTTGATGAATTGGCAGAAGAGTTTGGAGACAAAGTGATAGTTGGTAAAATGGACGCCGATGAAAATCCTGATGTGGTAGGACAACTCAACGTGATGAGTCTTCCAACAATGCTCTTTTTCAAAGATGGCAAGCCAGTAAAAACACTAATCGGAGCGCAAGGGAAACAGACCTACAAAAAAGCGATAGAGGAACTGCTGTCAGAATAAGCTAATCAAATCGTGCTCCAGGTGGTGATGAAAGTAAAACTATTGTCCAGAAGATTTTTCATATTTTTCTTCCATTTTTTGTATTTCTTTATAACAGGCGTTGAACTTTTGCTTATTGAACTGTACTATACTGTATGGCTTGATGCTTCCATCGTTTTGTTCGATATTGATGATTGAAACTATATCATAGACACTGGTGGGAAAATCTTTTTTGTTGCCTGTTATGATTTGCATTGAAGGAGCATTTAACATACAACGTGAGCCGAGAAAGAGATCAACAAGGCTAATTTTTGTGTTTTTATTATGTCCTTTATGAGAATAGATAAGTGATAAGAGCATGGCATTTTCTGCTAACTGCATGAATATTTCTTGGTTATGTGGAAAGGATAGGAAAAAAGGTTGGGTAAGAAATGCTTTTTTTAATCTTCTATGTCTTGGCACAAATACATCGCGTAAGAATTCAAATTCTGTTAATGGATCAATAAGGAAAGTATTTTTATTAAATAAAGAGAAAAATTCTTTTGCTAGTTCACTATCTCGAAACAGCTCACTTAGGAAATCATTATCAATAAGTAAATATGTTCCGATAGCAGTAGCGTTATTCGTCGTGAAGATTTTCATGATGTACAGCGCTATATTTTGCTACAATTTTGTTGCTTTCCCTAATAATCTTCGTCATCTCTTCAATTGCTTTTTCACGCTCTTTGGGCGAAAGTATAGGAACATTTTTTATAATGCCCTCTCCGATATGTGGTTTTGGATTATTTGGTAAGCTGGACATATTATCAGTATAATAGCATATGTTTCAATTTTTTGTAATAAAAAACCGCTCAGATGGCGGTTTACAAAAGTTTTATTTTATGCAATTTACCATCTGAAGTGTGAGAATGCTTTATTTGCTTCTGCTTGTTTGAGGGCGATTTCTCTCTTTCTTACTGCTTCTCCTTCGTTATTCATTGCAGCGAGCATTTCAGCTGCCAATTTTTCAGCAAAAGTGTGATATTCTTTGTTTGGTCTTTTGCGTGCAGCATCAATCAGCCAGCGAAGCGCGAGAGCCATTTTGCGTTCGTGTTTGACTTCAACAGGGACTTGGTAATTCGCTCCACCAATACGTCGTGCTTTTACCTCAACTTTTGGCCCGATATTCTGGATCGCTTTATCAAATGCCTTCATCGGATCTTCACTTTTTTTGGAAAGGATTTCAAGAGCATTGTATACTTGTGCTTGAGCAATGGTTTTTTTACCATCGCGCATGATGTAATTTATCAGTTTGGCAACCAATAAATTGTTATACATTGTATCTGGATTAATTTGTCTTTTTTGTACTTTTTTATGTCTCATATAATTAGGTATTAGGGACTAGGTACTAGGGATTAGCTAGTTGTTTGTCCTCTCATATAAACTATGCTGCTTTTGCTTTTTGTAATTTCGTTCCGTAAATACTTCTACTTGTTTTTCGATTTTCAACACCCAAGAGATCAAATTTACCTCGGACGGCATGATATTTCACACCTGGCAAATCCTTCACACGTCCACCACGAACTAACACGATACCATGTTCAGAAAGTGAATGCCCGACTCCTTGCAGATAGACGGTAACTTCCATTTTATTGGAAAGCTTGACTCTAGCCACTTTTCGAAGCGCTGAATTAGGTTTCTTTGGTGTCATCGTTTTAACCAGTGTCACAACTCCCCGTTTTTGTGGAGCGTTTACTGCTGAGTATTCACGATTTTTTGCATTAAAGAGCCGGCGAAGCGCTGTTGCTTTTACCTTTTTGATCCTTTTTTCTCTTCCTTTTTTTGCTAATTGTGCAAGTGTTGGCATAGGCTTATATTATAGCATACATGGGTATAAAGGGGCTAGTATAAAGTATTAATTATATCGAAATATTCACACACTTCAGTAATTAATACTTACTCCTGCTGCTATCGTTACGCGAATGCAAATGCAGGCGGTTAATGCTTTATACTTGTTATGCAACTGGTTGCGGATCCGATTCTACGGTTTCTGCCGCTATAATTCTTTCATTTTGTCTTTGTTCTTCTGTTTCCATTTTACCATCAAGTCCTGAGACAGGGATGAGACGACCGATGATAACGTTTTCTTTTAGACCCATAAGTTTGTCAACGCGCCCTTCAAGTGCTGCTTCTGTTAAGACTTTGGTTGTCTCTTGGAATGATGCTGCTGAGAGCCAACTATCTGAGAATAATGCTGATTTGGTAATACCAAGGATAACTTGTCGTCCGGTTGCTGGTTCGCCACCTTCTGAAAGAACTTCTGCATTGATTTCTTCAAATCGTGCTTTGGTTACAAAATCTCCTGGGATAAGTGCTGTGTCACCGACACTCTCAACAATGATCTTGTCGGACATCTTTCGGATAATTACTTCGAAATGTTTGTCATTAATACCGATTCCTTGTGATTCGTACACTTTTTGTACTTCAGTGATCAGATAGTGCTGTACCATAAGCAGGCCGCCGATTTTAAGTACTTCTTTTGGATCCAAATCTCCTTCAGCAAGCGGTGTACCTGCTGTAATCTCATCACCATCGTGAACGGTAAGTGTTGATGACAGAGGAACAAAATATTCTTGTGATTCGATTGGTTTGATCTTGGTATTCTTAACTTGGAGTCTGTATCCTTCTTCAGTTTCTTCAATCTTTATCTTACCAGTGATTTCTGAAACAGATGCCATATTCTTTGGTGTTCGCATTTCAAAAAGTTCTTCAACACGAGGAAGACCTTGTGTCACGTCAGACATAACAACTCCACCGTAATGGCGGACACGCATGGTAAGCTGAGTTCCTGGTTCTCCAATACTTTGTGCTGCCATAACACCAACTGGTACGCCGATGCCAACACGGTGTTTGGTTGAAAGATCCCAACCATAACATTTTATACAAAGTCCGTAAGGGAGTGCGCAGAGAAGTGGTGAGCGGAGAATAACTTCCTGGACTTCATTTTCTTCCAAGAGTTTGATCGTCTCTTCATTAATTTCTTCTCCAGCTTTCATAACAATCTTCTTTGACTTTGGTGCCATTGCATTTGCCGCAAGAAAGCGTCCTATCAAACGATCTGAGAATTCCGATGTTCTATCTTTTTCAACTCTCGCAACAGTTATTCCTTCTGTTGTACCGCAGTCTTCTTCGTTGATTATAACTTCGTGAGCAACGTCAACAAGTCTTCGAGTTAAGTATCCAGCATTTGCAGTCTTAAGAGCTGAGTCGGTAAGACCTTTTCGTGAACCTCGAGCGGATGCAACGTATTCAAAGATTGAAAGTCCTTCACGGAAGTTTGATTTAACAGGAAGTTCGACAATCTTACCCATAGGATCAACGATAAGTCCTCGGAGTGCAGAAAGCTGTTTGATCTGTTCGAGTCCTGCACGAGTACCACCTGAATCAATACTGATTTTGATTGGATTGTTTGGTTTGATAGCTTTCCATGTAAGTTCAGCTACTTCATTGGTCACTTTAAGCCAGACATCGTTGGATAATCGTTTCTTTTCTGCAAGCGTTATCAATCCTTGCTTATATTCTTCATCAATAACTTTCACTTTCTTATCTCCAGATTCAACCATCGAATCTTTTTCGGGAGCGATATCATTGTCAAAGACAGAGACACTAATACCTGAGATTGTTGATCCGAAGAATCCGAGATTTTTAATTTTGTCGATGAGTGCTGCAACGACATCTGATGAATACAGCTTCATTGAGCGAGTAATGATTTTTTTAATTGCACTTGCATTGATGCTATCATTGACATACCCGAAATCTTCAGGAAGAAGCTCGTTGAATCGAATGCGTCCAACAGTTGTTTCGGTTACTGTTGCGTTACCTTTGTGATCAACAATCTTTACCATAACTGGTTCACGCATTTTTACTTTTCCGATATCATACGCAAGAAGTGCTGAATTGGTATCACTGAAGTGAGGTTGATCTTCTTCACTCTTTCGTGAACTTTCGTCAATAGTTGTTAAGTAATAGGTACCAAGCGCCATTTCTTTGTTTGGAAGAGTAATAGGATCACCACTAGCTGGCTTCAAAAGATTGTGATTTGGCATCATCAGTTCAACAGCTTCTTGTTGTGCTTTTTCTGAAAGTGGGATATGAACAGCCATTTGGTCTCCATCAAAATCAGCGTTGTATCCTGCACAAACACATGGATGCAACTGAATCGCTGCGCCTTCGATCAGAACAGGGTAGAAAGCTTGAATACCAAGTTTATGCAATGTTGGTGCACGGTTAAGAAGCACCGGATGATTTTTGGTAATTTCTTCCAGAATATCAAAGACTTCTGGTGGACGCTTTTCAATATATCGCTTTGCTGACTTGATGTTGGTTGCCAAACCTTGGACAATAACTTCGCGCAAAATGAATGGTTTAAACATCTCAAGCGCCATTTCTTTTGGCAAACCACATTGATTGAGCCTCAACTCAGGTCCAACAACGATAACTGAACGTCCTGAGTAATCAACACGTTTTCCAAGAAGATTCTGTCGGAATCGGCCTTGTTTTCCTCGCAACATATCAGAAAGTGATCTGAGTGTTGATGACATACTTTGGCTACTTCTCTGTGAAGAATCAATGAGTGCATCAACAGATTCTTGAAGCATTCTTTTTTCGTTTCTCAAAATAATCTCAGGTGCACCGAGTGAAAGAAGATGTTTCAAACGATTATTTCTGTTTATAACTCTTCGATACAAGTCATTCAAATCAGATGTTGCAAAACGTCCTCCTGAAAGCTGAACCATCGGACGAAGGTCTGGTGGAATAACAGCCAAGACATCGGTAATCATAGCAGTTGGTGTAACATCTGCTTTACGCATATTTTCAAGAAGTCTTAATCGTTTGACGATTTTTAAGTATCGTTGACTACTTGCTTTTTCTGCTTCAGTTCTCAGATCAGCGATGAGTTTGGTAAGATCAAGTCGTGAAACAACTTCCAGAAGCGCTTCAGAACCAGTTTTGATTGTAAAGAAGATCGGTATATCGTATTCAAGAAGTTTGAAATATTCGTCTTCTGAAAGAACACTTCCAACCCGAAGACTCTTTAAGAGTTTGGTGAATGTGTCTGAAATTTCATCAATTTTCTTGGATTCATTCTCAAGAGATTCAGCATTTCGTGTCAATTTTTGGCGTGCTGCAAGTTCGATTTCTTGTTCGATCAATTGCTTTTGTTCAGGACCTTTCTTCCCGCCTGCGTCTTTTTTCTTTTCAGCAGCATCTTTTTCAATCTTTTCTGCTTCTGTATCCATTCGCTCTTTAAGTCCTTCTTTTCTCTTGGTAATATTCTGAACGAATGCTTCAAGCGCTTCCTTTTTCTTTTCTTCATCAATATTTGTCAAAAGGTAAGATGCATAGTAAATGATTGATTCAAGACTTTTTTGTTGAACATCAAGAAGTAGTGATAAAGCACTTGATGCTCCTTTGAAGAACCATACATGTGCAACAGGAGATGCAAGTTTGATATGACCAAGTCTCTCACGTCGGACTCTTGAAAGTGTTACTTCAACACCACATTTGTCACAGATAATTCCTCGATAACGGATTCTTTTGTATTTTCCACAATAACATTCCCAATCTTTCGTTGGACCAAAAATTCTTTCATCAAACAAACCGTCTTTTTCTGGACGAAGTGTTCGGTAATTGATCGTTTCAGGCTTTGTTACTTCGCCATAAGACCAATTCATGATGTCTTCATTTTTCGCGAGTAATAATTTCAGGGATTTAAAGTCTGAAATATTTAAGTCTTTTAATATGTTTTTGTTTTTATTATTCATAATAGTAAATCCGTTAATTGGTTATAATTAATCTTCTGCCAAACCTGCTTCTGTTTGATCTTTACTTTCTTCAACAAGTTCTTGACTTGCTGTTAGCTCATTCTCTTCAATTGATTCTGTTTTTTCTTCTACTTCAGATGCATCAGTGACAGCTTCAAGTGATTGTTCTAGATCTTGTATTTCACTTTTGACAGCATCTGCCGCAAGTTCTTCTTTTATTTCTTCAGCCTCTGGTTCAACAATCGCACCCATTGGGACAACATTAAGTCCGAGTGATTGTAATTCCTTAATAAGCACTTTGAATGATTCAGGAACTTTTGGTGTCGGAATATCGGTTCCTTTAACGATTGCTTCAAATGCCTTTGCGCGTCCAACAACATCATCAGATTTAATAGTCAACATTTCCTGAAGAATATATCGTGCACGGTGAGATTCCAGTGCCCAAACTTCCATTTCTCCAAGTCTCTGACCACCCATTTGTGCTTTTCCACCAAGAGGTTGCTGTGTGACGAGTGAGTATGGTCCTGTTGAACGAGCATGAGTCTTATCCTCAACCATGTGGATAAGCTTCATGATGTATTCTATACCAACGACCACTGGATTTTCAAATGGTAATCCTGTTCTCCCATCAATAAGTTTCACTTTTCCGTTAACTGGCAATCCAGCTTGTTCCAAAAGTGCGACCATTCTGGATTCGTCAATTTTTTCAAATGCTGGTACTCCAACTTTGATTCCAAGCTTTTGTGCTGCAAATCCAAGATGCGCCTCAAGAATTTGTCCCAAATTCATACGGGCAAGGATTGAAACAGGTGAGATAATAATATCAATTGGTGTTCCATCTTCAAGATGTGGCATATCGCCAATTGGAAGAATTCGTGAAATAATTCCTTTGTTACCATGTCGGCCAGCGAGTTTGTCTCCGACATTTACATGTCTTAATTGTGCAACTTCAACAATGATCTTTCTCATTGTTCCTGGTTCGAGTTCATCTCCTGCTTTTCTGTCAAGAATTTGAATAGAGATCACAGTTCCGCGCTCTCCGTGTGGCATACGAAGTGATGTATCTCTGACCTCACGAGCTTGTTCACCAAAGATTGCTCGAAGAAGTCTTTCTTCTGCTGTTAATTCTGTTTCACCTTTTGGAGCGATTTTACCGACCAAAATATCTCCAGGTCCAACTTCTGATCCGAGAACGACAATTCCTGTTTCATCAAGATTTGCCAAATCTTCTTCTGAGACATTTGGAATATCTCGGGTTGTTTCTTCAGGACCTAATTTTGTCTCAACAACCGCTGCTTCATATTTTTCGATATGAATACTTGAAAGAACGTTTTCTTTAACGAGTTTGTCTGAAATAACGATAGCATCTTCATAACCCAAACCGTCAAGAGATGCGTAGGCAATCAACAGATTTCGTCCCAAAGCGAGCTCACCATTTTGGCTGGAAGGGCCATCAATTAAGACATCACCTTTTTTCACTGTTTGTCCTTCTGTTACCATTGTACGCTGTGTGTATGCGGTTGCTGCTGATGTACGATCAAATGTTTCAATAGGGAAGGTGACTTTATCGTCAGCATTTCTTCCTTCAAGAACAACTTTGTCTGAGTCTGCATAAGCGATTTTTCCGTCAAAAGGTGCGTGGATAACTCTTCCCATGACACTTGAGATTGCATCTTCCATACCTGTACCAACAACGGGACTTTGTGGATTGACGAGTGGAACTGCCTGGCATTGCATGTGGGTTCCCATCAGTGCACGGTTTGCCTCATCGTGAGCAATGAAAGGAATAAGTGATGCAGATGTTCCAACAACTTGTCGAGGGACAACATCAATATATTGAATCATTTCGCGATCAACTTCGGTAAAGTCTCCTCGGTATCGTGCTGGAACACGATCATCCAAAATAATACCATCTTCTGAAATATTGATACTTGCATGAGTAATGTATGCATCTGCTTCATCATCAGCAGTCATATAAACAACTTCATCACTTACACGCATGTTCTTTCCATCTTTTACGACTTTTTTATAGGGTGCTTCCAAAAAGCCGTATTCATTGACTCGTGAATAGAGTGCCATATATGTAACAAGACCGATATTTGGACCTTCAGGACTTCTGATCGGATCAATACGGCCGTATTGTGAGCTATTGATATCACGGATTGAGAAAGCAGCGCGCTCTCGTGAGATACCACCAGTTCCCATAACAGTCAAACGATTAAGATTGTCGATTTCTGAAAGTGGATTTGTTTGGTCAAGAATGGTTGAAAGCTGTGATGTGCGGAAGAATTCATTAATTGCTGCCATAATCGGGCGTGCATTAATAAGATTTCCGACAGTAACAGGAATGTCAGCTTGTAAAAGACTCATTCTTTCTTTAATACTTCTCTCAACGCGAAGAACTCCAACTCTGAAAGCATTCAAAGCAACCAACTCTCCAACGCTTCGGACACGGCGGTTAGAAAGACTATCAATATCATCGGTTGTTCCTTTTCCTGATTCAAGCATCATAATATAGGCAAGTGTTGCAGTAATATCATCAACTGATAAGACATGATCTTCTGAGGGGTTAAAGTTGGTAACAGCTTTCAATCGTTTGTTAATTTTATATCGGCCAACAACACCAAGATCATAGCGTCTACTGTTAAAGAAAAGATTGGTGAAATATTCACGGACTTTATCAAGAACAACTGGTTCTCCTGGGTGCATTTTTCTGAAGATTTCGATTAATGCTTCTGTTTCATTTGTTGTTTCATCTTTTTGTAAGGTGTTTGAAATCAAAGTTTCTCCTGCTTCTCCTGCAATCTCTCGGAATTTTTCTTTAATTGCTTCATTGTCTGAAATGCCAAGTGCTCTAAGGAAGGTTGTTGCGAGGAATTTACGGCGTCTGTCAATTTTAACAGTAAGTGTGCCGTATCGAGTCGTTGCAAATTCAAGCCATGAACCATGAACTGGTCTAATTTCAGAGGAGAACAAAGTTTTTCCTGTGATAAGGTCTTGTGTACTTGTGAAGAATACACCAGATGAACGGACAAGCTGGTTAACAACTGCGCGTTCAATACCATTTACAATAAATGTACCACGGTCAGTCATTTGTGGGATGTCACCAAGGAAAACTTCTGCATCGTGTTTCTCATTGGTTTTTTTATTCATGAGTGTCACACCAACAGTTAATGGCGCGTTGTAGGTAAGTCCTTTAACAAGTGCAATTTCTGGAGTAATGCTTGATTTACCAATTTTATGTTCGTGAAATTCGAGTGTCCAGTTCTTTCCAGTGAAATCATCAACAGGTGAAATTTCTTGAAGAATTTCTCCAATGCCCTTTTCTTGAAATAATTTGTATGAAGCTTTTTGGATTGCCAAAAGATCCAGCTTTGGCAGGTCTTTGTATGTTTTTCCCCAATTTTGGCGAGGTGTGTATGTATTATTATTGTCTTTAATGTCTGATTGCTTTGGCATTGTGAGTTACGGTAGGCAGAATTACTCCAAACATACAACAAAAGATACATCGGGCTATACCCTTGTATCTTCATTCCGAATGAGAGTTTTCTCTTTATATCATATTTTTTATTCCCCTGTCAAGGGTTTTTACATCGGAATCTAATTTTGCTCGTTGATTTTCTCTTTGTTTTTACTTTTGAAGTGTCATAATGAGTTCTACTATTATCTATACGTATGTTAAGAATTTGAGAATGACAGTAGGCATGAAATATGATACTATTGTTCGATGATTCAGACGATTAACCCAGCAACAGGGAAAGTTGAAAAAACATTTTCTTCCTATACTTCAGAAGAAATTGATAAAAAACTTCAAACAGCAGCGACTACTTTTCACGTATGGAGAAAAACTTCGTTGTCGGATCGTATAACACTGATAAAAAAGCTTTCAGTTCATCTACAAAAAAATAAAGAGAAATACGCAAAACTGGCAACTCTTGAAATGGGAAGACCGTATAAAGATTCTCTTGGAGAGATCGACAAATCAATAAGCATTTGTGATTTCTACGCTAAAAACGCTAAGAAATTTCTTAAAGTAGAACATATTCCTACCGAAGCATCGAAAAGTTATGTCCAGTATGATCCATTAGGTGTTGTTTTGGGCATTATGCCATGGAATTATCCTTTTACCCAAGTATTTAGAGGAATGATTCCTGCGCTTCTGTGTGGGAATACATTTGTTCTAAAACATGCTTCTAATGTCCCGAAATGTAGTATGGCAATTGAAGCCATGTTTGCTGCATGCGGTTTTCCCAAAGGTGTCATGACAAATCTTCTTATTGAAGGGAAAGATGTTGAATCAATTATTGCTGACGACAGAATTGTTGCTGTTACGGTAACAGGAAGTGAAAAAACAGGATCGGCGGTTGCGGCGGTTGCAGGAAAGCATTTGAAAAAAACAGTAATGGAACTTGGCGGATCTGATGCATTTATTGTATTGGAAGATGCTGATTTAGATATAACTGTTAAACAAGCGGTAAAAGCAAGAATACTTAATGTTGGACAAAGCTGTAATTCACCGAAACGCTTTATTCTTCATCACAAAATCGCTAAGGAATTTAAAGAAAAGTTTGTAGAAGAGGTTAAAAAACTAACAATTGGTGATCCCATGGATCCACAAGTGCAAATAGGTCCTCTTGCCAGAAAAGATTTACGAGATTTGCTCGATCGGCAAGTTGCTGATTCTATAAAAAAAGGTGCCAAGTTACTCTACGGAGGGGAAAAATTGAAAGGGGAAGGATTTTTTTATTCGGTAACTGTAGTAGATGCTGTTTTAAAAGGTATGCCACTTTTTGATGAGGAAGTCTTTGGACCAGTTGCCGTCATGATAACCGTAAAGGATGACGATGAGGCTTTACGGGTTGCAAATGATACTCATTTAGGATTAAGCGCAAGCGTTTGGACTTCGCATCCTGAACGGGTTCATCATTTCACTCACGAATTACATGTTGGACTCGTTTTTATTAATCAAGCTGTGCGTTCTGATGTACGTTTGCCGTATGGAGGAGTTAAGAAATCTGGATACGGACGAGAACTGGGAAGGTTTGGCATGCTTGAGTTTGTTAATATTAAAAGTGTTGTCATAAAATAGTCTGCTTTTTTGGATTCTCTTCGAAAAGCTGAACAGATGTTTTATCCATGTTAATTTTCTTGCTCCGTTAGTCTGATATTCCTGAGAATTGTTATAGGTTTTTGAGACAGGGTGCAAAGTGTTTCTTATGACTTGAGGACGTGATCACCTGAAGTTTTGGTGCTTTTACAGTGGGACTCTACACGTACAGAAAAGTGACTTAGAGGTAGATGTCTTAAGAATAATTGCCAGCTTCAGTTTTGTAGAAACGAATTTAACCAGTCTGAGGAAAAGGAAGAGGTCTTGAAGATCAGCCTCAAAAATACTTACTCCGCATCGTGGACGACGAACCGCTATTGAGCGTAATGAGGAATATATTTACATTCCAGATGTGTCCTCACAGTGTCAGATTTAGTTTATAGAGTCACCCCTACCCAGATGCTTTCAAGGATTGGAATTTACGAAATCTGAAACTGTTTGTGGCAAATTATCTATTCTTCCATTATCTATTAGATGTCTATGAAGTTTTCGTACACGAGCCCAGTTGGGATCATAATTATGCAAGGAAGCATAGTTGTCTTGGGTTGTATAATCGGGAAGTAAATCTCCAAATCCACGTTGACACATCCAATCAATAACTAATTCTTTTTCCGATTGCGTTAGCACAAACTGATCGACAACTGGATCCTGAACGCCAATATGTAAAAGTTCATGAATAGTATTTGTTCGCAGTTGATTATTACTAAATCTGTTAGAAGGTACATTCGATTGAAAACCAACCCAAGGTACTCTCTCTTTAAATGGTGGTACTGTTACTTTTCCAGGATTGGTTTTACTTTGGTAACTACCTTCTGTTCCATATCGCGTTAGCACAGCATCGTATCCTCTAGATGGTATAACAAATCCCCATTGTTGATGCATTCTTTGAAATCTTGGAAAGACTTGCTCCTCAAATGTTGGCCGATCAGCCTCCAATGCTTCCAGATAACCTTTATAGAGATCTCTATCCTTTGGATAAACCTGATCCATAAAAAATTGGCCTACTTCTGCAAGTTCTGTTGGTGAGATTTGATGAGGGTCGGTAATTCGAAGGATCGGATCTGTCCATCTATAAAAGCTGGTAAATGCACCATTTGGTTCTTTATATCCTCCAAGTGTTGACCATCCGCCAATCTGCATTGCACGCTCATTATATATTGCTTGCGTTGGCAATCTAAGATAATGAAAAATCTGTCCATCCCTAAAAGAATCAGATTTATCATAATAGTACAAAGAACGAGCCCATTCTTCCTGTGCTGTTGGTATTCGGAAAGAGATTACTGGTTGAGGAATTTCTGAAGTTCTAAGACCTCTCATTTCATCAACACCATGATCAAAAGGTAATTTGTCTTTTGACATAATTTATAGTTTGCTAGAGCAAAAAATAATGGTGTATATTCTACAATTTAATATTGTAATAAGCAACCAGAAGCTGGTTCGAATCCTACTCAGGGTTTAAAAAATTTGAGGCTACGAAAAATGTTCGTCTGAGGCTAAAAATTGAAGCTCCGCGACTAGGACTCGAACCTAGAACGTCAGAGTTAACAGCTTCTTGATCTACTATTGAGCTATCGCGGAATATTTTTAGGTGTAGGCGACTTCGTTTTTTCTTGACAAGATGTTATAATGAGTTCTACTATGAAGGCTTCTGATATTATCAATAAATACGTGACATTTTCTGAAAGTCACGGCCACAAACGCATCGCGAATTCGTCGCTTGTTCCACAAAATGACCCGACAACGCTGTTTACCTCTAGTGGCATGCAGCCACTTGTACCATATTTATTGGGAGAAGAACATCCTTTAGGCACACGGCTTTTTAATATTCAAAATTCCTTCAGAACGAATGATATTGAAGAAGTTGGAGATGACCGGCATACAACATTATTCCGCATGATAGGGAATTGGTCCTTGGGTGATTACTTTAAAAAAGAACAGCTTCCGTGGTTCTTTGAATTTCTTATTGATAAAAAGAATGGTTTGGGGATTAATCCTAAGAATTTGTATGTGACAGTATTTGCCGGCAATGAAGAGTTTTCTCAAGATACAGAGAGTATTGAAATATGGAAAAAACTTTTTTCCAAAGTCGGAATTGAAGCAAAAGTAGGAGAAAAGATTTTCACCTATGGTGTTGAGAAAAATTGGTGGTCTCGTGCGGGAGTTCCTGCAAATATGCCTGCCGGTGAGCCGGGCGGACCCACCAGTGAAGTCTTTTATGATTTCGGTGCCAAGTTAGGTTTGCATGAGAAGAGCAAGTTTAAAGACGAGAAGTGTCATGTAAATTGTGACTGTGGGCGTTATTGGGAAATCGGAAATAGCGTCTTTATGCAATATATAAAACAGAAAGACGGAAGCTTCAAACCTCTTCCCAAACAAAATGTCGACTTTGGTGGCGGACTTGAAAGATTGCTTGGTGCTGCGGAGGATAAATCCGATATGTTCACGACTTCTCTTTTCGCGCCAACAATTAAAAGTATTGAGAAAGAGACAGGTACTGTTTATACAAAGAATAAAAAGGCAATGCAGATTATCACTGATCATTTTGGCGCGGGTGCTTTTATTATTGCTGCTGGAGTCAAGCCGTCAAATAAAGATCAAGGATATATTTTGAGAAGATTAATTCGTCGAGCTTACGACAACTTCTCTCAACTTAATGGGAAGGAGATCTCGCCAATTATTGAAACAATTATTGATCAATATAAAGAAACAGATCCAGATCTTGTTGATAAATTTGAAGAGATTAAGCTAACTATTCTTGAAGAAATTACTAAGTACTCTACAGCTCTTACAAAAGCAAAAGCATATGTTTTGAAGAAATATAAGCCTGTGGGTGATGAATTAATGGGTGTTACTGAAATTTCGCCGGATGATGTGTTTTATCTGTATTCATCTCATGGGTTATCTCCGACGCAGATTGAAAGTTTGGGATACACGTTTGATAGACAAAAATTTGCAGAAAAAATGGAAGAGCATCAAAAGCTTAGTAAAAAAGGTGGAGAACAAAAATTCCGTGGAGGTCTCGCTGATCATCAAGAAAGAACTGTCATGGGGCATACGGCAACGCATCTGTTGCATCAAGCCTTACGCGATATGTTTGGCAAGCAGCTGCACCAATCAGGTTCAAATATTACAACAGAACGGCTGCGTTTTGACTTCAATTTTGATCGAAAATTAACCGATGAGGAAGTTTCACAGCTCGAAAAAACAGTGAATGGCAAAATTAAAGAAAATTTACCGGTTCATTTTGAGATGATTCCCACAGAAGAAGCGAAAAATATAGGAGCAATTGGACTTTTTGAGGATACGTATGCTGATGTCTCAAAAATTTATTTTATCGGGGGCGATTCGAAAAACCCAAAAGATGCTTATTCAATCGAGTTTTGTGGAGGACCGCACGTTGAATTTACAGAAAAGGTAAAATCGTTTAAGATAATAAAGCAGGAGAATCTTGGCAATAAAATGCGAAGAATCTATGCGGTGGTAGGATAATACTGAGATATTTTGAAATGTGAAGTGGGATGTCTTTGTCCTTGAAATTTTGAATTATTGAATTGGGACATCGATTATTCCAGAACTTCTCATTTCTCATATCAAGAAATCTAAATATGAAGCTGCCCTTTTCATTTCTCACATCAAACAAAGAAGAATCGGAGTATTATCTTTCGCTTGTCCTCACGGATGAAAAAGCTGCTGCGGTTATTCTTAAAGCTGAAGAGGGAATTCTTAGAAAAGTTAACTCTCATGAAGCTTTTTTCCCCGAGTCTTTGGAAGATACTTCACTTGACGACCTTATTACAACGATTGATAAAGCTATCAGCCGTGCAGAAGAACTATTGCCGCCAGATATTCAAACGCATCAGACGATTTTTGGTGTCAAAGACAACTGGGTTGATCCTGAGACAAAAAAAATTAAAAAAGAATATTTGGAAAAATTGAAAAAAGCATGTAATGCTTTGGATCTTACGCCAATTGGCTTTATGGTGACAACTGAGGCAATAACGCATTTAATGCAGGAAGAAGAAGGTGCACCTGTCTCAGCGGTTTTTGCCGAAATCCACAAAAAAGAAGTAACGTTGAGTCTTCTTCGCGGTGGGAAAATAATCGAGTCGGTCACAAGTCCTCATCTGGAATCTGTTCCATTAACCGTTGATAAACTATTGGGACACTTTACCGTTCCTGTCCTCCCTGCACGTATTGTTGTTTTTCAAAGCAAGCCAAATGAACGAACTCATCATGCGTTTCTTTCTCATCAATGGAGTAAACATCTGCCGTTTCTTCATGTTCCTCAGGTAACTGTCTTGCCTGAGGCATTTGATACGAGGGCTGTTATGTTTGGTGCTGCGACACAAATGGGTTTCAAAGTTATAGAAGATAAACCTGAAGAATTGCATAAACTTTCGGAAGCCGCACTGCAAGAAGAAATAAAAGAAGCACAGGATGAAGAAGAAAACGCTTATTCCGATGAACAGCCCGAAGAGGATGTTCAAAAAAGCGCTATTGAACCAAATGAAGAGCCAGCTGTAAGTGATTTTGGTTTTGTTGTTGATCAGGATATTGCAGAGCGTCAACCAGCAGATCTTTATGAGAATGAAACAGACGATAAAGCTCATGAGGAAGTTTATAGCGATGATGAAGAGCCTCAAAGTGAGTTGCCTCGACGTAAGAAAAACGTCCAAAGCATGTTAGCTGGTCTTTCAGCACTAAAACTTCCTAAAAACCTCAAAGTGCCTGCGTTTGGTCAATTTTTTTCAAAAGTTACCTTGAAGGGTAACAAATCAGTTCTGAAAATTGCTTTGCCGATTGTAATAATTGTAATTCTTTTGGTCGGAGTTGTATGGTTTTATTACAATAATATGCAGGCAAATATTGTTCTTACCATGCAGCCTGATTCAAAAAGCCAAGATGAAACAGTAACATTCTCAACTGGGGCATCAAATGATTTCAGCAATAATGTTATTGCAGCAAAAAGTATTTCTACATCTATTGCGGGACAAGTTTCAACAACAGCAACTGGTAGTAAAGATGTGGGAGATAAAGCAAAAGGGACGGTGACTATTTATAATAATAATCAAAATCCCGTTACGCTTAACAGCGGAACCACAATAACAGCAAGCAATGGGCAAGTATTTCTTCTTGATAATAATGTGACAGTTGCTTCTGAATCAGGTGATATTTTTTCAGGGACAACGCCTGGAACAACACAAACGAGCGTTACAGCAAAAGATCTTGGGACAAATGGCAACGAACCCTCAGGGACAGAGTTTGCCATCGGCAATGATAACACTGTTGCTGCAAAAAATGATAATGCATTTTCAGGTGGGACAAATAAGACAGTGACGGTTGTTTCCTCAGCTGATATTGCAAAATTGCGTTCGCAATTACCAAAGAGTGTTCAAAATTCTGCACAGCAGAAATTGGATCAACAAGCTGACTCAGGCTACGCGGTTCTGCCACTGGTTGGAAGTCCAACACTGCAAAATCAAGTTTTTAGTCATAACGTTGGCGATCAAGCGGCACAAGTCAGCTTAAATGCAACAGTGGCATATAGCGGTATGGAATATGCCAATAGTGATATGGATAGTTTTGCCAAATCCATTATGACAAGTAAATATCCTCAGGATCCAAATATTGCAAAAAACAGTGTAAAAGAAACGATTTCTGATGCACAACAAAAAACAAAAGGTTCTGCGGCTGCAACTGTTTCTCTTCAAGCAGGACTTCTTCCCAATATTAATCAGCAGGATGTTATTAGTGCAGTACAAAATAAATCGGTTGGGTCTGCGAAAAACACGTTGGGTAATTTGCCGCAAGTACAAACTGCAGATATTACTTTCTCGCCTTCAATTCCTTTTCTTCCGTTATTATTCCCATCATTGCCGCACCATATCTCTGTTATGCTCACAGCAGAATAAAATATAAGCGTAAAAGTTTACTCTATGCAAAAACTTGTTTATAAAAAAGGAAGAATGATAAATAAACGGATGATCATGCGATTTGCCGGACTTTTTATTTTAGTGGCAGGTTTTTCACTTGCCGCGTTTACTTTTTATCCGCTTGTTGCCTATGAAATTTATATCCAACCTGCTTTTACGAACCAAGCGTTTGCTTCGCCTATCCCACAAACAACAGTCATATCGCAAAATACTCTTTCGAGTTTGTTAGCAAACACAGCAAATCAGATAACACAGTTGGCAAATCCCAATGACACCAGTTGGCTTCCTCCAACAAATCCTAATCAGTATCAAGAAGTTGGTGTAACAGAACAATTATCTAATTTTTACCTTGCGATTCCAGCGCTGGGTATACCGCCTGAATATGTTTCAACAACTGATAATGATGTTAATCTTCATCTTATCCATTTTGCGGGGACCGCTCTTCCTCCAAATGTCGGTAATGTAGCTGTTTTTGGACATTCAACAATTCCTCAGTGGTTTAATCCAAAGAATCCTCATGATATTTTTGCAACAGCGCTTAATACAAAAATCGGAGATGCAGTTCTCATTACTGTCGGTAGTAAAACATACACATACACCGTTATTAGTATGACTATTGTTCCTGCTGAGGACACGTCATATCTTGAACAGGATACCAATGGTAGCTATCTTAGTATAATTACGTGTACGCCTCCTGGGACAACATGGGAACGATTGGTTATAAAAGCTAAACTTGAAACAACATAGCTGAACCAGTTACAATAAAATTATGCAAGATAATCTTCAACAATCACCATTTATCGTTTTTATGAAAAAAATTTGGCCGTTTGTTTATCGTGTCATTAACGCGGTTCTTTATTTTCTTATCATGGTGATCAAAAATTTTGTTAGAGATGCGATTGAAAGTATTAAGGGAGGCTGATGACAGAAGACGCACTTGCCTTGCAGGCAATTCAAAAAAAACTTATTGGGAAAAAACTTACCTATCCTGAAATTTTTGCAGTCATGGATGAAATCGGCCATAAGCGTTTATCCTCAGTTCTCACAACATATTTTGCCGCGTCTGGTTATTCCAAAGGCTTCACTAATGAAGAAATGTACTTTTTAACGAAAGCAATGATAGAGACAGGGGAGAAGCTTTCTTTTAAAGGTATTGTTGCAGACAAACATTCTATTGGTGGCGTGCCGGGAACGAGAACTACGCTTATAGTTATTCCTATTGTTGCGGCAGCAGGTTTTCTTATTCCCAAAAGTTCATCTCGCGCAATTACCACACCGGGCGGCACAGGGGATGATATGGAAGTTTTGGCACCAGTCACCTTTGGCAAAAAGGATATCTATCGGATTGTTCGGCAGGCAAATGCATGTATCGTGTGGGGTGGGAGTGTCGATATTGCTCCGGCTGATGATGAATTGATAAAAGTTGAAGAACCACTTTCATTGGAAAGTTTTGATAAGATACTTGTTTCGATTATGGCGAAAAAAATTGCATTTGGTTCAAATCACATTGTGATAGATTTGCCATACGGTGAGCATGTGAAGGTGCATAAAAGGTCGGATGCTGAAATTCTTAAAGAAAAATTTGAATATCTTGCAAGAAAATTTGATGTAAAGCTGCAGGTATATCTTCATGAAACCAATCAACCCGTTGGACGCGGTATCGGCCCGCTTCTTGAAACAAAAGACGCGTTTGAAGTTCTTGAGCAAATTTCCTATCGTCAGCGGGATTTAGAAGGAAAAGCATTGATACTTGCTGGGATGCTTTTAGATCTTTGTTTGAAAGACTCGCATAAAAAATTACAAGAACAAATAAAAAAAGAATTTGGCAGCGGCAAACTGTGGGCGACATATGTCCTATCAAGTGGACATGCACTGAAGAAGATGCGAGAAATTATTAAAGCACAAGGAGGAGACTCTGATATAATAAGCAGCGAGCTTAAACCAGGAAAGTATAGGTATGAGGTTAAAGCAAAAAAGGGTGGTATCGTCAAAGAAGTAAATTCTAAAAATGCGACAATTCTTGCAAAGATTCTAGGTGCACCATCTCAAAAAAAAAGCGGCATTTACTTAAATAAAAAATCAGGTGAGAAGGTAAAGCCTGGAGAAATTGTTTATACTTGTTATTCTGAATTAGAGCGAAATTTGGAAGAGACAAAAGATTCACTCGTCAATTTTCCAATTTTGTCATATGAGTAGTTTAAAAACTGCTAAGTTCTGCGATTAATTAGCGTGATTTAGCGCTTTTTACATGAATGGCTAAATGATGCGAAACTATATGCAAGATTATGCTAAAGAAAAGAGTAATAAAAAATCTATGAGGAAATTTTTCTTTCTTATTGTAATTTTGATTCTTGTTGTTGGTGGTTTGGGAGCATGGTGGATTAATGGGACATCGCCTGTTGACGCTACTAATCAAAAAACGGAGACCTTTGAAGTAACACAGGGAGAAAATGTTCGTGAGATTGCCAATAATTTAAAAGCGCAAGGGCTGATAAAAGATCCGGTAATTTTTTATCTTCTTGTGAAGCAAAAAAATATCGGCGGAAAAATCCAAGCAGGTCAGTTCCAATTATCTCCTACAATGTCTGCCGGAGAAATAGCACATGTCTTGCAGATAGCAAAGGATGATGTGTCAATTACGGTTCCTGAAGGGAAGCGTTCTGAAGAAATTTCCGAGATACTCAAAGCTCATTTTTCTAACTACCAACCTTCATGGGAACAACAACTTAACGCTAATGAAGGCTATCTATTCCCTGATACCTATGCTTTTGATAAAAATGTCGCTATTGATACCATTATCTCAGCAATGAAAAGCAATTTTGATAAAAAATATGCAACTATTCCCAGTGTTAAAACATCAAATATGAGTGAATCTCAGATTGTTACAATTGCTTCAATTGTGGAGCGTGAGGCGAAGTTCTCTCAGGATCGTCCACTTGTAGCATCAGTTATTTTGAATAGGATTAATGCAGGTATGCCCCTGCAGGTTGATGCGACAGTGCAGTACGCAATTGGTGGCCCTGGCAATTGGTGGCCGACATTAACAAATAGCGGAGGTAATATCGCACCTTCTTCACCCTACAATACGTATACCAATACAGGACTTCCTCCAACGCCAATTTCAAATCCTGGGCTTGAATCACTGGAAGCGGTTGTCAACGCGCCACATACAAACTATCTCTTTTATATCTCAGATTCTTCAGGGCATAATCATTATGAAGCGACCTATGATCAGCAACAAGCAGATATACAAAGATATGGAGTTGGACAATAGTTTAGATTTCTTGATGTTAGATATGGGAGTTTCTTGATGTTGAAATTTTGATTTTTTGAATCCAAGATGTCAAACTATCAAGACATCAAGCTCAAAAATATCGCATTTCGCATATCAAATTTTCTACGTGTAAATATCAGTGGAGTATGTTAATTCTTTTTCCGTAATCCGCGGAACCAGCGTTTGTTTTTTGGCTTCTCAATAGGTTTTTCCTGAGGCACTTCAGGTACTATCTCCTCTTGTGCTTTTTCTTCTCGTGGTTTTTCCTCTACAACTTTCGCAGGCGGTGGTGTTTCTATCTCAAGTTCCGGTTCCGGTTCTGGTTCTGGTTCTGGTTCTGGTTCTTCAGGTTCACTCTTAACTTCTTTCTTTTTAGTTTCTTTTTTTACTGGAGGTTCAATTTCTCTTACTGATTCTGTTGGAATAAAATCGTCCCCATCTTCAAGATCTTCGTCGACCTCATTGTATGTTTCACGCATGAGATCTTCAAGATTGGCGAATCTTTCGATTCCTTTTTCAAGAACTTCTTTTAAAATTTCACGGCCTTTTTTTGTAGTCAAAAGAAGTGTCAGGATAACACCAACAATTACTCCCAAAAGGAAACCAGAACCGTTATTATGAGTATGATTATTGTTTTCCATAATTCTGTCTGGGCGAGGCATGAATCAGTGGTAACTGTATTCTGTTTATTTTTAAAATTTGTTTTTTATTTTACTCTCTATGTTTTTTTTCATCTTCTTCTTTGTGTCTGTTACCTAAAAGACTTTTTATAAATTTTGCGACAGTTATCAGTGATGATGCTTTTACCCCAAGCGCCAAAGAAGAGAGAGCTGAAAGCGGTGCTTCAATATTTTCAGAGATAGTACTTGCGCTATCAAGTACTTTGTTTGTCTTTGAAATAGTATTGCGCAGTTCTTTAAGAATAAGAAAGACTTGAATGCCAAGGATTACCAAAAGAACAGTAAGTACGAGGATAACAAGAAGTAAGACTAGTTGGACAGGATCTATCATAGTTTATATAGATTACCTCAACGGTAACCAAGTGTCAAGTAAAGATTTGGCAAGAGCTATTGGACATCCACGGTTCTTTGTACAATGGTTGTTTTTCCGAAGCGGTTAACCGCTTCTATTGAGATGGTAGCGCTGCCAGGGAAAAGCGTTACTTCTTTTTCAAAAGTCCCATCGTTTGAGACCGTTGCTGGATCTCCGTTAACTGTTACCGTTGCATTGCTATCGGCATTACCTGTTACGGTAACATCTTGTGAAGTTTTGCTTCCTGCAATCGGTGCAGTAATATGTAGTGATGGAGGAAGGAATGCCTCGCGGTATTGGAAGAAAAGATATCCGAGAATAACCACAAGAAAAAAAGCAAAGATCCACACTGATTGTTGGATATGTCTTCTCTCAACAGGGAATTCTTTTGTTTTTAGCATCGAGTCTGGAAGAACTTTCATAGCTCTTTTTTCATCAAATTCTCTTTTGAAAAGCATTGTAGTCTCTGCTTTTGAAAAGCCCAAATATGTGGCGTAATTTCTCACAAAACCCTGAGCATAAGCAGGCGAAGGAAGTTTATTATATTCTCCTCGTTCAATTGCTCCAAGAAACGTGGATTTTATTTTCAACTCTTGGGCAATTTCTTCGAGTGTAAGTCTTCGCTGTAAGCGTTTTTGATGTAATAGGTGACCAAGACGTACCATAATTAGATTGAAGATTATTCTCCTTGTTGTTGATTTGCCAGGAACTCTTCTGCGTTTCTCACCAAGACATCTCTTGGCTTTGCACCTTCGGCAGGACTGACAATTCCCATTTCTTCCAATTGATCAAGGATTCGCGCTGCTTTCGCATAGCCAATCGACATTTTTCGTTGAAGAAAAGACGCAGAAGCTGTATTAAATTGACAAACCAAACGAATCGCTTCTTCAATTTCTCCATCTTTACCGTCTCCGGTTCCGATAGTACCGCCTTTCTTGAGGGGCAGAGGCTGATTGATGACTTCTTCAGTATATTCAACTGGGTAATTACTTTTTTTCAGAAAGTCGACAAGCTTCTTTATATCTCTTTCCGAAACGTATGCTCCTTGGATACGGGTTGGTTTGGCTTGATCCGGAGGAATATATAACATATCTCCTCGACCAAGTAACTTTTCCGCACCTGCACTATCTAGTATAACACGCGAGTCAATCATTGATGATACATTAAATGCAATACGACAAGGAATATTTGCTTTAATGAGTCCTGTGATGACATTGACTGACGGACGCTGTGTTGCAATCACCAAATGGATTCCTGTCGCACGGGCCATTTGTGCAAGTCGTGCAATAGCGTCTTCAACTTCAACTGGCGCAAACATCATAAGATCTGCCAATTCATCGATAAAAATAACAATGTAGGGAAGCGCTTGAAAACCTGAAAGTTCATTGTATGAATCGATATTTCTGACGCCTCTTTCTGCAAAGAGTTTGTAACGTTTATCCATTTCAGCCATTGCCCATTTCAGTGCAGAAAGAATTTTTTGTGGGTCGACAATAACAGGTGTAAGAAGATGCGGGATGCCATTATAGCCAGTAAACTCAACGCGCTTTGGATCAATGAGAATAAGCCGCACTTCCTGTGGTGACGCGCGGAAAAGAAGAGAAGAGATAAATGAGTTTATCAGAACTGATTTTCCTGAACCGGTAGTACCAGCAACTAGCATATGTGGCATTTTTGCGATATCAATAGCCAATGGATTTCCTGACACATCAAGCCCCAGTGCAACAGTGAGTTTGGATTTTGCTTTCTGCATAGCAGTAGATATGAGCATAGTACGAAGATTTACCACTTCAAGTGAGCGGTTTGGTATCTCAAGTCCGACCAAATTTCTACCCGGAATCGGTGCTTCAATACGGATCTGTCCGGTTGGCGCTTCAGTCGCGAGTGCTAAATCATTGGCAAGAGAGGTGATTTTGGAGACTTTCGTCCCTTGTGCAATTTCAAGTGCATATTGGGTAACAGCTGGTCCGAGATTTGCTTCAGCAACATGAGTATCTATACCAAAGCTCTGGAGTGTTTTTTCAATAGTTGATGCGATTTTATTCACATCTCCGCGATCTGCTTTGTTTCCGTGTTGTTCTTCCAAAAGAGAAGGTGAAGGATATTCCCACACGCCACTGGTATTTCCAGCAAGCAGATTGCTGACGAGTTTTTCCGGCAAAATCTCTTGTTCTTTTTTTGCAACAGGTGGCAGATTTTCTTTAAGTGGTTGAATTATCTCGTCTTTTGGTTGTTGTGAACCTTTAATCGTTAAAGGTTTATTTTTGTCCAGAGACGACTTTTCGGATTTCATTGAAGAGAATAATTTGCGAGGGATAAGTTTATTAAAGGTGTTGCCGATATTGCTAAGCATTTCAAGAATTTCATCAATTGATGTATCAAAAAAGACAATTGTTCCGACCAACAATCCTCCGATGAATACCAAATCAGCTCCGGGTGTTGTGATGATATCCTGAAGAATAGAAAAAATTTCTTGACCGATAGAACCGCTTTTGGTCAGTCCAATAAGAGAAAGAAAAATAAGCATAAAGCCAACCGTTACATTCACTTGTGACAGATACATTTTCAGCCGCATAAAAAGAAATCCGAAGAAAAATAATGCGAGTGGGAAGAGAATATCGAGCGATCCGAATTTATCTTTTGCCCAATTGCTTATGGGCGCAGTTGAGTCGCTTTGATGAATAAGAGAAATTAAGAAGAGTATTCCAACAATGAAAAACCCAAAACTAAAAATGTTGTAAACTGTTTTTTTCTTTAGTTTGAGTTTGAACGGTTTTTTCCTACTGCTTGATCTTCTTCTTTTGGGCATAGCTTTTATTATATACCACTCCGCAATCATTTTACAAAAAAAAGTGAAATTTTGGAATGATTGCTTCGTTAGGTATTATACTTATTCATAATTTGAAGCAAAGGTGTATAAGAACGTCAAGGATGATTTCGCAATTTATATAAAAAATAGATGGTATAATTTTATTATGGCGGAGGATCAACAATTTTATATCGGGCAAAAAGTAGTTTTGGAAAAAGATGGGAAAGTGTTAATTCTCAATGATCCGGTATTCGGTGCTGATTCGCCTGGCGGTAAAATTCAGGTTGGCGAAACCGATTTTATCAATGCACTCAAAAGAGAAGTCTTCGAAGAAACAGGTTTAGAAATTTCCGTTGGAAGGCTATTTCATACGGGATATTTTGTGGTGCCTAAAAATGTGAAAGGAAGACATCACAGAAATGCAGGCAAGCATATATTCCTTGTTGTTTTTACTGCACACTATGTCTCTGGAGAAATCGTATTGAGCGATGAACATGATGGCTATCTGTGGGTCGACAAAAATGACTATGAACAGTTGCTTGATGACAAACTTGGTAATACCACAAAAGCTCTCGAGGCATATTTTTCACAGTTTGAAAAATAGTTTTTGAATATTACTGATTATTGATAGTTATTCCTTCAATTTTGTCGCCGATTTGAATACTGTTAACCACATCCATACCGCTGGTGACGATGCCGAAGTTGGTATATTGTCCGTTAAGCCAAGAAGCGTCAGTCTTGGTAATAAAAAATTGCGAGTCGTTATTGATTTGTGGATTGTTGCCGCGTGCAACCCCAAGTGATCCTGCGACGAATGGTGAGGTTGTCTGTTCGGCTGCCATTTGGCCACCTCCTGTGCCATTGCCATTGGGGTCTCCTCCTTGAATTACCCAATTCTCGACGCGGTGAAAAATAAGGCTCTTATAATAATTTGTATCAGCTTTTAGAATAAAATTTCTCACAGTATTTGGCGCTTGATCTCCAAAAAGAGTTAGATTGATATCTCCTTTTGATGTATGGATTGTTGCTGAAATGGATGCATCAAGCGGCCCTTGGAGCGAACTTGCAGCTTGTTGGTATTGTTGTTGTGACATTTGCTGCTGTTGAGTTTGTGCGCCTTGTGCTTGTTGCCCTTGGGGTTGCTGCTGGGCAAGCTTTTTCATATTTGCAGAGACTGTCGGGGAAATTAATTCAAATCTACTGGCATCAGGAGGAAGTGTCGGAGCTGCGTTTGATTTGTTATTCATTGATCCTTCTTCTGTGGTTACGATAATTCCAAAAAATACTGCAATAATGATGGAAAAGAGTGCAATATGAAACTTATTCATCGCTGTTATTGTATACTACTTTGTTAATAATTTCAAAGTTTTTTGCACCTCACTCTCAAGTTTAATCATACATTTTTTGATAGAGGCTAACAGCAAATGAGTTAAATCTGGTACAATTAAGCTCATGAAACAGGATCATATCAGAAATTTTGCGATTATCGCGCATATCGATCATGGGAAGTCAACGCTTTCTGATAGATTGTTGGAGTTGACTCATACCATTGCCAAAGACAAATTGCAGGAACAATTTCTTGATCAAAATGTCATCAGCCGCAAAAGAGGCATTACGATAAAACTTGCGCCTGTGCGGATGCAGTATCAAAAAGGCGATGCGATCTATCAATTGAATCTTATTGATACTCCCGGTCATGTAGATTTTTCCTATGAAGTTTCACGGACGCTTGCTGCTTGTGAGGGAGCAGTCTTATTGGTTGATGCTACGCAAGGAATTCAAGCACAAACAGTTGCTCATTATCAGGTCGCGAAAAAAGAAGGACTTGTGATGATTCCTGTCATCAATAAAATCGATTTGCCAAACGCTCAGACTGATGCGGTGGTGAAAGAATTGATGGATTTTGGATTTGCAAAGGAAGAAATTATCTTTATTTCAGCAAAAACAGGCGAAAATGTCCAAATTCTTTTAGAGACGATTATAGAGAAAGTGCCCTCTCCCAGAGGAATTATTGATGCTCCACTGCGTGCGCTTATTTTTGATGCCGTGTATGATGAATACCGAGGTGTCATTGCTTATGTCCGAGTTGTTGACGGTAAAGTAAAAAAAGGCGAACAGCTTCAATTTTATCAAAATGGTTTGAAAACGAATTTGGTTGAAGTTGGCTTCTTTACACCATTTTTAAAAGAAACAGAAGGACTTGAGACAGGCGAGATTGGATATTTGGTGGGTGGAATAAAAGACATCAGACAATGTCGTGTTGGTGATACGATTACGACAGTTGATTATGAAGCTTCAAATACTGATTTCAAAGCATTAGCAGGATACAAAACTCCACTTCCGATGGTTTTTTTCGGAATGTATCCTAAAACAGCTGATGATTACTTGGATCTGAAGGAAGCACTTGGCAAACTTGCGCTTAATGACACATCACTTACCTATAGTGATGAATATTCTGCATATCTTGGAAGTGGCTTCCGTGTTGGTTTTCTAGGTCTATTGCATGCAGACATTGTAAAGGAGCGGTTAAAACAAGAGTTTGGATTAGACTTATTACTCACCATGCCACAAGTATTGTACGAAGAAAGAGGAGACGAAATGTACGAGCCATATATGCTTCTTAATGTCTATGTACCTGCAGATTATGTAGGTAATGTCATGGCAGTCTGTCAAAAGAAAAAGGGAGTACTGTTAGATATGCAATATCATGAAGCATTTGTTGTTTTATCATATGAGATGCCTTATTCAATGTTTATCCGTGGTTTGGCAGGAGAGATAAAATCAGTTACGGCAGGGTATGGCAGTATTGATTATGAATTGGCGGATTACAAACAAGCAGATTTGGTGAAATTAGAAATTATGATCAATAGTAATCCGATTGATGTCTTATCTGAATTAGTTTATAAGGATGAAGCGATATATATCGCACGTGAGAAGACTGAAAAATTAAAAGAATCGTTGGATCGGCAACAATTTCGTCAAATTATTCAGGCAACTGTTGATAATCAAATAGTTGCCCGGGAAGAACTTTCACCATATCGTAAAGATGTTTTGCAAAAAATGTCAGGTGGAGATAGGACTCGAAAAGACAAATTGCTTGAAGCACAGAAAAAAGGAAAGAAAAAGATGAAAGTTGCAGGGAAAGTCGCACTTTCACAGGAAGCATTATTTTCCATGATTTCGGATAATAAGTAATTTTAGAAAACTCAGAACGACTCAGCCTTCAGAAAGTCAGAAGTCACCAGATTGCCAGATCTAGAGGATAAAGAAGATCATTCCTCCGCCGATGATAAGAAGCATTGCTCCAAGACCCAGTCCGATTGCAATTCCTGTTGAGCCGGTTGGTGGCATGGTTGGAGTTGGGTTGTTGACGGTTGTGCCGCTTCCACTTGCCGCATTTACGGTAATTGTTTGTTGGCAGTTTGCGCTTGCGGAGCTGGCGTCATTAGTATTATCCGTTAGTACTGCTGTTGCCGCATACGTTCCGGCATTATCATAGGTATGAGATGCTTGGACATTTACTGTTGCAGTCCCAATGCCGCCTGCTTGTGTGACGTCACTAACTTGGCCATCACCAAAGTTGAATGAGACTTTACTGATGGTTCCAGTACTTGCTGTACCGTTTGCTGTGAAAGTAAGTGAATATGGTGCGTTGCCCGTATTTGACCTGTCAAGGGTTAAATTAGTACATACTGGAGGTGTTCCGCTTCCGCTGATAACAGGAGTGCTTGTTGGTGTAGGTGCTGAAGAAATTACCGCTGTCGTTGGCGTGGGTGCACCAGAAGGAACTGCTGTTGGAATTGCGGTCGGGGTTGGTGCAGTTGTCGTAGTTGGCACTGGTGTTGTCGATACAGATGCAGCGCCAACAGCAATAGTTGCTGGTGTTGCCGTCGACAAAACATTCTCACTTGCCTGATCACTGGAACCGATAGAAAGCACTTGGGTATTGGAAGTATATGTCACTATAGTAGGTGTACCAGGAGGTGTATCCTTTACTGCGGTGAACGTGACTGTTGCTGCTGTCACTTCTTGCTGAATTGCTTTTGTTGGATCAGGGCCTACAGAAAGAGTGACATCAATTTTCCCTGGTGAATAGACTGGGCCTTCGAGAACTGATGGGAATGCGGTGGTATTGGCACTAAAGGCATTTGCTGAAGCGGTTGCCAAAATTGACGGATCATATTGAATTTCTAACTTCACAAACGATACCAGATTTTTTCCTGGATCAACAGTGATATTAAGAGGAATTGCGGCTCCCACAGTTGATTGAATAGGTGTTGAAGAAGATGACGTAGGAGAAAATGCCAAGGCTGTTGATTGCTGAGCGTGAGTATTTGTCGGCGGCGTTTGTTGCTGGAGGTAAAAGACTGTAAGGGGAATACCAGCAAGAAGAATAACGACAAGACCAATTATAAAAAGTTTTCTTCCACCTAATTTCATACAAATAACACCGTTGCTAAATGAACGGTAATTTTATCGTATATAAGAATAATGGTTGTGTCAATAGATAGGCTAATTGACAACTTTGTTATAGGCTATTGACGGAGGATATGTTCTACTTTATAATGTAGCATACTCACTGTTCGAGTGATAATTGGATATTAATTATATTGATATGGCAACAAAAACAAAATACAAACCACTTTTCGATAATGTTTTAATTAAGCCCCTACAGGCAGATACCCAAACAGCAAGCGGTATTTATCTTCCAGAAAATGTAAAAGAAAAACCACAAGTTGGTGAAGTAGTTGCAGTCGGTCCAGGCAAAATGCATCCAAAAGGTGAGATTGATAAAATGGTTGTAAAGGTTGGAGACAAAGTACTTTACACCAAATGGGGCGGCAATGAAGTAAAAGTCGGCAATGAAGAGTGGAAAATCGTTAAGCAAGATGATATACTCGCAATTGTTGAGTAGGGACTAGGTGTTAGGTACTGGGGACTAGATAAAAATAAAAGTTTCCCTATAACCTAAAACCTATAACCTAAAACCTAAACATATGGCAAAACAATTACAATTCGGTGAAGATGCAAGACAATCATTAGTAAAAGGTGTTAATACCTTGGCAAAGGCTGTTATTACCACACTAGGTCCAAAAGGCCGTAATGTTGCACTTGAAAAGAAATGGGGCGCACCAACAGTTGTTCATGATGGCGTCACTGTCGCAAAAGAAATAGAACTCAAAGATCCATTTGAAAATATGGGTGTCCAACTCGCAAAAGAAGCTGCAAGCAAAACCAACGACAATGCTGGAGATGGAACAACCACAGCAACAGTTCTCGCACAAGCAATTGTTAATGACGGTATGAAGCATGTCACCGCTGGTGCAAATCCAATGATTCTTCGCGAAGGTATCAACAAAGCAGTTACAGCAGTTATCGCTGAAATACAAAAAATGGCACGACCAGTCAAAGATGAAGATGTTGTCCGTGTCGCAACAATTTCCGCACAAGATGAAACAATTGGTTCCCTTATCGCTGATGCATTGACCAAAGTAGGCAAAGATGGTGTTGTTACTGTTGAAGAAGGCCGTACTATGGACATGACAGTTGATTACAAAGAAGGAATGGAATTTGATAAAGGATATGTATCAGCATATTTTGCTACCAATACTGACAAAATGGAAGCTGAAATTGAAGATCCATACATTTTGATCACTGATAAAAAGATTTCAGCACTCAATGAATTCATTCCCTTCCTTGAAAATGCTGTGAAAGTTACGAAAAATTTAGTCATTATTGCTGATGACATCGAAGGTGAAGCACTTGCTGCTCTTATCGTTAACCGATTGAAAGGCACATTCAATTCAGTTGCCATCAAAGCTCCTGGTTTTGGTGATCGTCGCAAAGAAATGTTACAGGATATCGCTATTTTGACCGGCGGTACCGTTATCTCAGAAGATACTGGACGAACACTGGAAAGTATTACCATTGAGGATTGTGGACGTGCTGATAAAGTTTGGGCTGACAAAGACAATACAAGAGTTATTGGTGGTAAAGGCGACAAAAAAGCACTTGCCGCACGAATTTCTCAAATCCGAAGAGCAGTTGATACAACTACATCGGATTTTGACAAAGAAAAACTTCAAGAAAGACTTGCAAAATTAGCAGGTGGAGTAGCAGTTATCAACGTCGGTGCGGCAACCGAAGTTGAGATGAAGGAAAAGAAAGAACGCGTTAATGACGCAGTTGCCGCAACCAAAGCAGCACTTGAAGAAGGAATCGTTCCTGGTGGAGGAGTAACACTTTTGAAAGCACGAAAAGTACTCCCAGCTCTTAAAGAAAAACTTACAATCGAAGATCAAAAGCTTGGTGTTGATATCCTTTATACTGCACTGGAGCAGCCAATCCGATGGATTGTAAAAAATGCTGGTGAAGATGATGGATGGGTTATCAAATCTATTGAAGAAGGTTCTAGTAAATCAGCAAAGGATTCAGATCAAGGATTTAACGCAATTACTGGTAAATTTGAGTCAATGCTCAAAGCAGGAATTGTCGACCCAGCCAAAGTTACCCGAAGTGCAGTCCAAAATGCAGCAAGTGTCGGAACAATGGTTCTCACAACAGAATGTCTTATCGCTGATCTTCCAGAAAAAGATTCATCCGCAGGTGGTGGAATGCCAGGAGGCATGCCCGGTGGAATGGGTGGGATGTACTAAAAATAAGATTAGATTTTTCTTATAAGGACTGCCTGTAAGGGCAGTTTTTTTATGGAAATATCGTTAATTATTGGAACATATTTTGCTGGTTTTGCAACAATTTTAACTGGTTTTATTGCTTGGCTTGTTTATTTATCACAAAAAGCTGATCAAAAAGTTAATGCTGCAAGGATTATTATTTCAGAAATAAGAACCGCTGAGAGAAATATAGATGAAATTTCTAATCTTATTCAACGTGGACAAAAAGATTTCCCCAATGTCTTAAAAGAAAGCAATTGGAAAAAGTTCGCTCACTTATTCGCACAAGATTTCGATCAAGATGAACTAGATAGTATCAATAATTTTTTTAATCTGTGTGAAATAATCCAAGAAGCAGCTAAAAGAGATAATGAGTATTTTTGGTTGACAACAGAAAACATATCAAAAGAATCTCAGAGAAAGTTTGTTGATTTAGTTGAAAAATCTGTTAATGGAAAAACCTTTAAACTAGATAAACCTAAATTAGATAAATTGAGAGTTGCAATTGTTGATTTTTATACAAATAATCCTTTTCTTTATGCACCTAAAAAGACTCAAATGACATTAACAACATATATACAGAAAGTTCAAAAATTAAGTACGAGTTCAGTAGGCATCAAATTAAAAAAGATTGCAAAGTTGAACTAGTTGAGTTCTTTATGCATAGGGCCTTTGTAGGAGCAGACTATTTTTAGTAATTTAATTCTCCTACTTTATCATTCTTGGAATTTTGATAACCTATAATATTGTTTTTTGTAAAAAGTTTGCTATAATACTTTAATCTTATGTCAAAAATGTTAAAAGAAGGTTTAATCGTTGTTGGGGGAGGTCCTATATCAATGGAGCTTGCTGATCTAGCAAGACAAACAGGAAGATTTAAACCTATCGGATGTTTGGATGATGATATAGAAGTGGGAGAAGAGGTAAATGGATTACGAGTGTTAGGGAAACTGGCAGATGCAGAAGATGTAGCAGAAAATAACCGTTCGAGATGTCTAAGAACATTACCACGCTTTATAGTCGGCTTTGGTAGTCAAGGTTTTGACAGCATACCACAGGCGGTTGCTTCGACTGGTCTTCGAAAAGAAGCATTTGCAACACTTGTGCATCCAACTGCACAAGATGTTATGGCTCCGACAGTCAACTTATCTGAGGGAGTTGCTGTTTTTGACAATACAACCCTAAGAAATAGAGTTAAGGTTGGGCCACATTCGATTATATTAGATCACGGAAGTTGGGGAACTGATGCCTCTCTTGGAGCTTATGGAATTGTTGATCCTCTCGTAGTAGTAGCAGAAGGGGCGCAAGTTGGAATTGGTGCCCATTTGGGGGCAGGGAGTACGATCGGGCCCTATGTAAGGATCGCAGATGGAAAATTTGTGCCGGCGGGGGGTAGAGTTCCACGTAGTGTAGGGTCGGATGAAACAATTGATCCTATCCCTTTCAGCACACAGAGAGATAGAAAGCCGGGTCGCTAATCTTATGCCTGGGTGCCTTTGCCGCTACCCAGGAGTTCTTGGGATTTCTTTAAAATTTCTCTCCAATTTCCAACTTTCGTAAACATCAATATATATGCTTCAGCCTCTTTTACGTCAAAGAACCAGGTAAGAAAGAGATAGAGGGCTAGCCCGAAGAAGCTTGAAATGCCTGCCAACATAATCAAATTGATTGTTCTCGTCGTATCAAAGACAAGCTGATCAAGCAGTTTAATTGGGATGTAGAGAGCAAACGCAGTGAGAAATGATGAGATAAAGAATTTCGCCCAAGAAGGGAATAGTGCGCTTTTTTTAAATCCACCAACCCGCTTCTCAAGCAACAGAAAAAGAGCAACGAGCTGGAAAAGACTGGCGATTGAAAAAGCCAATCCCAAGCTTTGGACGCCCATATGACAAATAACAATAAAGAGATATGAAAGAAAAATAAGGAGAGCCGTTGAAATAGCGCCGATAATCAATGGAATTTTTGTATCATGAAGTGCGTAAAAAGCCCTCAATATCAATGTAATAAGCGCTTGGGCAAAAATTGAAATACTGAATAGCGCAAGTGTTTGTCCTGTTGCAACTGTTGCTGCCCAGTCAAATTTACTCGCTCCAAAAACCAAACGAACTAACGGAATACGAAGGATGAGGAAAAGAACTGAAACAGGAAGAACGAGATACAGCATCTGATTAAAACTCTGAATAAAGGTTGCTTTAAATTCTTCAGGTGTATCTTTTTCTCTTGAGAGAACTGGAAATGCTGCTTGAGCGATGGTTTGTCCGAAAAGTGCAACCGGGGCAAAAGCAAGTGTTTGTGCAAAATCAAAAATAACATTCATTCTTCCTGGATCATTCAGAAATGAAATGAAGGACCCGATGCCGATGGTGCCGAGTTGAAAGATAATGACAGAAAGGGTTCGTGGCCACATGAGTTTGCCGATTTTCCGGACACCTTCGGATTTGATATAAGAAAAATCTGGAGTGAAATGAAAACCGACTTGTTTGGCAAGTGGTAGTTGTACCACAATAAAAATGATGGCGCCAAAGATGATACCAATTGCCGCCGAGTAAATCCCCATGCTTGGTGCAAATACGAGAACACCAACAATAATACCCAAATTATAGAGTGCCGCTGCAATGCCAGGGACGAAGAAGTGATTGTAAGATTGCAAAAGCGCAGTGAAGAACGTTGCGACAATGAAGAGAAGCTGTCCGAATATAATGATACGCATCAAATTTGCCATAAGAATCATTTGTGAACTAGTGAAGTTAGCGCCAAGATTGAAAATTTGAAGAATTTGCTGGGCAAAGATTATTAAAAACAGTGAAAATATCAAAAAAAGCGTAAATCCGATTGCCAAGAGGGTCGATGCCATCTTGTGTGCTTCTTTTTCTTTTCCTTTTGCTAAATAATCCGAAAATACGGGAATGAATGCCGAAGATAACGCAGCTGCGATCGTGAGTTGAAAGATAGTATCAGGCAATTGTGTTGAGTAAAGATAAATTCCGAGGACGTTTGATGCTCCAAAGATTCCGACAAGCAATCTTTGTCTGATAAGTCCTAAAATCTGCGAGATAATAACAGTCACCATGATGACAAATGCCGCTGACAAAATATTGGTTTGTCTACGGGTCAAGAGATCTAGACTCTTACTTAAAAATTTATTTGTCATAAAAGTTGTTAATTATTGAATATTATTTGGTATTTGTTTTTTGGTGTTTATTTACGATTGTTATTTGGTGCTTGAATCTTCTCTGCTATTGTTCCAATTTTTTGATACAAAAGCAGAGTAAATATTGTTTTTTTAAGTATATCATGCTAAAATGACAAAATGCCAATATTAAAACACGCAAAGAAAAAATTGAAACAGGACAAAAAGCGTACCATAAAAAATAAAAAATTAAAAGATGCTTTTAAGAGTCTTATTAAAAAGGCAAAAGAAGAAAAGTCTTCCAAGGCAGTAAGTCTTGCTTTCAAAGCTGTTGATAAAGCTACGAAAAAGAATATTTTGAATAAAAATAAAGCTGCACATATGAAATCAGCATTATCCAAACACGTCTCAACAGACGCAAAAACTTCTGCTCCTGCTGTCAAAGCTACATCAAAAAAGGCTGCACCAAAAGCTGAAAAAGCACCAAAAACAACTGCTGCTAAACCTTCGAAATCAACCGGGGCTAAAAAAGCTAAGCCCTCCTCTAAAAAATAATTTTCAATTTACGAACATTGATTGAAAATTAGAAATTAAAAATTTACAATTGAAAGTATGGTAGATATTAATCGTATTAGAAAAAATCCACAGGAAATTCAGAAAGCTGCATTGGCCAAAGGCGTCACCGTTGATATCGATTTAGTTCTCAAACTCGATGGAGAAGTACAAAATATTTCACGCGAAGCACAGCAAATGCGTGAAGAGCGCAATGTAATTGCAAAAAGCATCACAGGCAAACCAACTCCAGAACAGGTAGAAAAAGGGAAAAAAGTCAAAGAAGAACTTGAGAAAAAAGAAGAAGCGCTTAGAATTGTCTCTGTTGAATTAAATACACTTCTTTTGGGAATCCCTAATCCTTCTAAGCCAGATGTAAAAGTAGGTAAAGATGATAGTGAAAATGAAGTCATCAAAACAGTCGGAAAACCTACAAAGTTTTCTTTCAAACCAAAAGATCATCTTGAGCTTGGGGAAGCATTGGATATTATTGATGTCAAACAAGCAGCAGTTGTTTCGGGTTCACGATTTTATTATCTCAAAAATGATGGTGTGCTTTTGGAATTTGCGCTCAAGCAATTTGCCTTTGAGACATTAATAAAAGAGGGCTTTATCCCAATTCTTCCGCCTGTTTTGATCAAGAAAGATGTTATGGATGGGTTGGGTTATACACGGATGGGTGATAAAGATGAAATTTATGCACTTGAGAATGAAGATCTATACCTAATAGGCACTGCAGAACAATCTATTGTGCCCTATCACATGAATGATGTTTTGAAGAAAGAAGATTTGCCAAGACGGTATGTTGGGTTTTCTACAGCATTTCGTCGTGAAGCAGGAAGTTATGGAAAAGATACACGAGGAATTATACGGGTTCATCAATTTGATAAGACAGAAATGGTTTCTTTTGTCGCAGAAGGAGAAGATGATAAAGAGCACAAATACATGCTTTCTCTGGAAGAGAAGTTCTTGCAAGACTTAGGCATTCCTTATCAAGTTATCGCGATATGTACAGGGGATCTTGGTTTCAACGCGGCCCGCAAGTATGACATCGAAGCGTGGGTTCCAACTCAGGAAAAATATCGTGAGCTAACTTCTACATCGACTGTTACCGATTTTCAATCACGACGTCTCAATATGAAATATCAAGATGGCGATCAAAAGAAATATTTGCAGGTACTCAACGGCACCGCATTCTCAACTCGTCCGCTTGTTGCAATCCTTGAAAATTATCAACAAGAAGACGGATCAGTCGTTATTCCTGAAGTGTTGAGAAAGTATATAGGAAAAGATAAAATCGAAGTA
>Ga0265338_10001355_pt1 | contig 39933 bp, 35 predicted proteins | sample 42126metaG_FD_193579 | JGI IMG/M metagenome (GOLD analysis project Ga0265338, IMG submission 193579) | Rhizosphere microbial communities from Carex aquatilis grown in University of Washington, Seatle, WA, United States - 4-21-26 metaG | ecosystem: Host-associated > Plants > Roots > Rhizosphere... | reverse complement strand
ACGCCCGCCGGCTACGGGACGCCCGCTGACTACGGGACGCCTGCCGGTTACGGGACGCCTGCCGGTTACGGGACGCCTGCGGGCTACGGGACGCCTGCCGGCTACGGGACGCCTGCCGGCTACGAGACGCCTGCCGGCTACGAGACGCCTGCGGGCTACGGGACGCCCGGCGGCTACGGGACGCCCGGCGGCTACGGGACGCCCGGCGGCTACGGGACGTACGGCGGCTACGGGACGTACGGCGCCTATGGGGCGTCGGCCGACGCGGGCGCGCCTGCTGAATGGCGGCTGCTCCTGAGCACAGGCGCCCGGCGGCTGCTGACGCTCTTCATCGTCCTCGGCGTCGTGCTTTACGTGGGCAATTTCGTCGCCAACATTGCTTTCAATGTAAACCGCATCACAACGACACAAAGCCCCATCAAGACGTTCAACACCGCGAACGCCACCCTGAACACCCAGCTGGCCAGCTGGGATACCACGCAGAAGGCCTGCGCCGACATCACCTGCGTCACCGCGGGAGACGCCCAGGCCGCTACCTACTTCACCGACTTCGCAAACACGCTGCACGGCACGTCCATGCCAGCGGCGGCCGTCGGCCCGGCGAACCAGCTCTACTCCGACGCGACCACGATTGCCAAGGACCTGACCACGCTCAGCCAGACGACCAGCAGCGCCCAGTACCAGAGCGCGGTCAACAGCACCGGCGTTCAGCAGGAACTGAACCAGTTCGACAGCGACGATAACGCGCTGCAGGACACGCTTAACAGCTAGCACTGGCCGGCCCCGTGGCACCGACTGGGGCCGGACCAGCCCCCCGTCGACGCACGGCGTCTGGGCCGGTAAGTGCGGCGGCCCGCGGCTGGCATGGTAGGTAGTGCAGAGGAGGCAAACGCGGGAAGGGACGTGATCTTGTGCGGGCGATAGTGGTGCGCGAGCTTGGCGGGCCGGAGGCGATGGTCCTCGCGGAGCATGCCGACCCGGCCCCGGGGCCTGGCCAGGTCCTCGTCCAGGTCGCCGCGGCCGGGGTGAACTTCATCGACATCTACCGGCGCTCCGGCGTCTACCCGCAGCCGCTGCCCTACGTGCCGGGCAGCGAGGGCGCGGGCACGGTCCTCGCCGCCGGGGAGGGCGTCACCGAGTTCTCCGCCGGCGACCACGTCGCCTGGGCCGAGGGACCTGGCAGCTACGCGGAGCAGGTCGCCGTGGACGCGCGGCAGGCGGTCCCCGTTCCCGAGGGCGTCGACCTCAAGGCCGCCGCCGCCGTCATGTTGCAGGGCCTCACCGCGCACTACCTGTGCCACAGCACGTTCCCCGTCACCGAGGGGAGCGTGACCGTGGTCCACGCCGCGGCCGGCGGGGTCGGGCTGCTGCTCGCCCAGATGATCAAGGCTCTGGGCGGCACCGTGATCGCCACCACCTCGTCGACCGAGAAGGCCGCGCTCGCCAAGCAGGCCGGCGCCGACTTCGTGACCACCTACGAGGCTTTCCCCGGCGTGGTCCGCGAGGCGACGGACGGCCGGGGCGCGGACGTCGTTTTCGACGGCGTGGGCAAGGACACCTTCGACGCGAGCCTGTCGGCACTGCGCCCGCGCGGCATGATGGTCCTGTTCGGCGGGTCGAGCGGCCAGGTCCCGCCGGTCAACCCGCAGCGGCTCAACAGCGGCGGGTCCTTGTTCCTCACCCGCCCCACGCTCGCCCACTACGTCGCCGACCGCACTGAGCTGCTGTGGCGCTCTGGCGACCTCTTCCGGTGGATCGGCAAGGGAGAACTGAACGTCCGCGTCGGCGCCGAGTACCCGCTCGCCGACGCCCCCCGCGCCCACGAGGACCTGGCCGGCCGCCGCACCACCGGCAAGCTCGTCCTCGTTCCCTAGCCGTTCTGCTCCGCGCCGCGCACAGGGCCATATTCCCATTCCCTTTCCGGTGGGACAAAAGGGGCAAATAGGGTCAGGCCTTGCCTCAAGCGCAGTAAATGTTCGGCGCGCGTGCCTAGCGCCGAGACTTTGACACCGCAGAGGTGTCAAACTCTCGGCGATGGCGAGAATTTTGATAACAGCAAGAAGCGCCGCAGGCGCCCGCCACCGTGCGACCCGCGCGGTCCGGGCCGCCGTACCGTCACCCCGCTGCGTGCAGTGCGCGGACCCGCGCGGCGACCGCGGCGGCATCCACCGGCACCGTGGTGTCCACCACGACCAGGTCGCCGATGCCGAGCGGGCGGTCATACTCGGCCATGGCCGGCGCCGGCAGCGACTTGATGACGTGCACCGGGTGTGTGACGCGGGCGTTGTAGCGGGCGCTGGCCAGCTCGGCGGGGCACGAGCAGTGCACCTCGACCGGCCGGCCGCCGAGCCCGATGAGCCGGCCGCGCTCGTAGTCGCTGTACGGCCGGAAGTTCGCCTCGATCACCACGTCAGGCGCGCGCGCCGCCAGCGTCCACAGCAGCTCCATCGCCGCGCCGCCGAGCCGCCGGGACCACGCCAGGTCCGCTTCCGGCGCGCCGAGCGCGTCGTGCAGCGTCTCCTTGATGGTGTCCTTGGTGATCAGCGCGTAGCCGAGCTCCGCGGCCAGCGGCCCGGCAAGGCTCGTCTTACCCGCGCCGGGTGCCCCGGATACGTACACCAGCCGCTTGACCTGCGTCATGTGGCACCTCCCTACTCCGCGGCCCCGCTCATCGCGCGACGCGGAACCGAACGGAAGCAGCCGCGCACGTTCGGGATGATGACCGTCGCACCCGAAGCCGCAAGCCTGCGCGCGCCGCCGTTAGCCGACGCGCGTGTCGGTTAACTCACACCTCCGGCAAGACCGGCGGGGAAGATCGCCATTAGTATCTGTTAATCCGTCGCCGAATGTCGCACGAGGAGCAGCCGTGACCTTGCTTGAGCGCATCACCGGCCCGCAGGACCTCAAGGACCTCACGCAGGAGCAGCTGGGGCTGCTCGCGGCGGAGATCCGAGACGTCCTGGTCGAGACGGTGACCAGGACGAGCGGGCACCTAGGGCCGAACCTCGGGGTCGTCGAGCTGACCATCGCGCTGCACCGGGTGTTCGACTCGCCCAAGGACAAGCTCATCTTCGACACCGGCCACCAGTCCTACGTGCACAAGCTGCTCACGGGCCGGCTCGGCGAGTTCCATACGCTGCGGCAGAGCGGCGGCCTGTCCGGCTACCCGTCCCGGCGCGAGTCCGTGCACGACCTGGTGGAGAACTCCCACGCGTCCACCAGCCTCTCCTACGCCGACGGCATGGCCAAGGCGTACAAGCTGCGCGGCGAGCACGACCGCACGGTGGTCGCGGTGATCGGCGACGGCGCGCTGACCGGCGGCATGGCCTGGGAGGCGCTGAACAACATCGCGGTCGCGCGCGACTCCCGGCTCGTTATCGTGGTCAACGACAACGGCCGCTCCTACCAGCCGACGATCGGCGGCCTCGCCTCCCACCTGTCCTCGATCCGGGTCAGCCAGCGCTACGAGCACGTGCTCGACCTGATCAAGACCACGGTGACGAGCACGCCGATCGTGGGCAGCCAGCTGTTCGGCGCGCTGCACGGGGCGAAGAAGGGGCTCAAGGACTTCCTGCAGCCGCAAGTGCTGTTCGAGGACCTGGGCATCAAGTACATCGGCCCCATCGACGGCCACGACGAGGAGATGACCGAGCATGCGCTGCGCCAGGCCTGCGAGTTCGGCGGGCCGGTCCTCGTCCACGTGATCACCCGCAAGGGCTTCGGCTACCTCCTCGCCGAGCAGAACGAGGAGGACTGCCTCCACCAGGTCCCGGGCACCGGCCTCAAGGCGGCCCCCGCCGCGGCCGGTACCGCCGCGGCCGGTACCGCCGCGAGCGCCGGAACCGCGAGTGCCGCGGCCAAGCCGGCCAAGCGCTCGTGGAGCGACGTGTACAGCGACGAGATGGTCGCCATCGGCGCCCGCCGTCCCGACGTGGTGGCCATCACCGCCGCCATGCTGCACCCGGTCGGCCTCGCCCCGTTCAAGGCCGCCTACCCGGACCGGGTCTACGACGTGGGCATCGCCGAGCAGCACGCGATGACCATGGCCGCGGGCCTGGCGATGGCCGGCCTGCACCCGGTGGTGTCCGTCTACGCGACGTTCCTCAACCGGGCCTTCGACCAGCTGCTGATGGACGTGGCGCTGCACAAGCTGCCGGTCACCGTCACCCTGGACCGCGCCGGGGTGACCGGCCCGGACGGCGCGAGCCACAACGGGATGTGGGACGGTTCCATCCTCCAAGTGGTCCCCGGCCTGCGGCTGGCGGCGCCGCGCGACGGCAGCCGGATCGCCGAGTTGCTTGGCGAGGCCGTGGCGGTCAGCGACGGGCCCACCGTCGTCCGCTGGCCGAAGGGTAGCGTCGGCGCCGAGGCCGAGGCGGTCGGCAAGCTCGGCCAGATGGACATCCTGGCCGTGCCCGCCGAGGGCACCGGCCGGGACGTGCTGCTGCTCGGGGCCGGCCCGATGGCGGTCACCTGCGTCGAGGTCGCGCGAAGGCTCGGCGACCACGGCATCGGGGTGACCGTCGTCGACCCCCGCTGGCTCAAGCCGGTCGACGAGGCCGTCGTCGGCGCGGCGCGGCAGCACCGGCTGGTGGCGGTGGTGGAGGACAACGGGCGGGCCGGCGGGTTCGGTGACGCGGTGGCCCGGCTGCTGCGCGACCACGACCTGGACGTCCCGGTGAAGACGTTCGGCCTTGAGCAGCAGTTCCTCGACCACGGGACGCGGGATGAGATCCTCGAGGCGGCCGGGCTGACGCCACAGCACCTGGCGCGCCAGCTCACCGAGGCCGTCGCCCGCCGCACACCGGAGCCGGCCCCTGGACCGGCGCAGCAGGGCGCGCCGGCCGGACAGTCATCGACGCCGGAGCGGCAGCCCGAGTAGCTTTACCCCTATGCAGTCGTCTTCCGAGGGGACGGGCCGCCCCCGGCCCAGAGTGCTCAGGGTCGCCGTGGTCGGATCGGGCCCGGCCGGCCTGTACACCGCCGAGGCACTGGTCAAGCAGGCCGCGCTGCTGCCGTCACCGGTCGCGGTGCGCGTCGACGTGCTTGACCGGCTCCCCACGCCGTTCGGGCTTGTGCGCTACGGGGTGGCACCGGACCACAAGTCGATCAAGTCGGTCGCGAACTACCTGCAGCGCGTCCTTGAGTCGCCCGGCGTCACGTTCGTCGGCGGCGTGCACTTCGGCACGGACGTCACCAGGGAAGACCTGCTCGGCAGCTACGACGCCGTGGTGTACGCGACCGGCGCGATGCGCGACCGGCGCCTCGGCATCCCCGGCGAGGACCTGCCGGGCAGCCGGGCGGCGACCGACTTCGTGAACTGGTACTGCGGCCATCCCGACATCGAGCTCGGCGCGTTCGCGCTCGACGCGGAGTCCGTCGCGGTCATCGGGGTCGGCAACGTCGCCGTCGACGTCGCCCGCATCCTGGCCAGGTCACCCGACGAGCTTGAGGACACCGACATCCCCGAGCCGGTGATGGCCGCGCTGCGCGCGTCCAAGGTCCGCGAGGTGCACGTGATCGGCCGCCGCGGCCCGGCGCAGGCCAAGTTCACCACCAAGGAGCTGCGCGAGCTCGGCGAGCTGCCCGGCGTGCAGGTCAGCGTCGACCCGGCCGAGCTCGACCTGGAGGGCGGTTTCGACGCCTCCGGCGAGTCTGCCCAGCTTGCCGCGTCCGACCGCCGGGTGCGCGGCAACCTGGTCGCCATGACGGGCTGGAACGAGCCGTCGGCCGGCCCGCCAGACAACACGGGCCGCCAGCTGCGGATGCGCTTCTGGCTGCGCCCGGTGGAAATCGAAGAGTCATCATCCGGAACGGTGGGTGGCTTGCGCCTGGAACGCACCCGCATCTCAGCGAGCGGGCAGTTCGAGGGGACCGGGGAATTCGAGACGATCGAGGCGCAGCTGGTGCTGCGCAGCGTCGGCTACCAGTCCGTCCCGCTGGAAGGCGTCCCGTTCGACACCCGCGGCTGCACCGTGCCGAACAGCCACGGCCGCGTCCTGTCCGCGGCAGGCGAGCCGCTCCCCGGCGAGTACGTGGCCGGCTGGCTCAAGCGCGGCCCGACCGGCGTGATCGGCACCAATAAGGCCGACGCGGCGGAGACCGTCCAGGCGCTGCTCGCTGACCTGGCCGGCGGTCCCGACGTGGGCGAAGGAGCGCTGCCGCGGCCCGGCCTGCTGCGCCGGCCGGAGGGGGACCCGGACATCCCCGACGACCCCGACGTCCTGGCGCTCGCCGCGGTGCTCGAGGCCCGCGGCGTGGCTCCCGTCTCCTACGCCGACTGGCTCCGCATCTCCGCCGCGGAAGCGGAGCTCGCGGCCTCCCTCGGCCGCGGTGACCGGGTGAAGCTGCCCCACGGCGACGCGCTGTGGTTCGCCGCGGGCCGCGGGCACCGGGCATGACGGGCATTTCCTGACCGGTACCCCGCCGTCCCCCGGATTCACCGGCCGGCGTCGCCCGCCAGGCGATTACGATCTTGCCAGCAAGCGTCACTGTCCGTAAGAATGTCATTACCCCTCGGCAGGATGGTGTCACGGCGCGGAGTCAGGGGTCGGGCTCCGGGCCACGGCGGTGCAGCGATGGCCGCCGGGGATCGCGGCGAAGGGGACTTGAATGCATGGCGGCGCTACCGGCACGCAGCACCTGCTGCTCGCCGAGACCCTGGGGCTCGCGATGGCCCGCCGGGCCTCGGACATCCTGGAACGTCACCGCGCGTCACTGACGAGCGGTTCGGCCGCCGCGGGCAACGCGCCGGAGGATGACGATGATCAGTTCGCCGTCGACAACGCCATCTTCACCGCCGTGCTTGACGCGGCCAACGAGTGCCTCGGCCGGTTCGATTCCAGGCCCGCGGACGACCGCTGGTGCGACGCGCTGCTCCAGGTGATCCACCTGGCCCAGCTGGCCCGCCTGTCAGCGGACGGATTACCGAGCGCCCGGTTATCTCCCGGGAGACGGCCGCGCCCCTGGTGCTTGGCGGCATGGCGCCGTCGCCGCCCCTGGTCTGCGTGCCTGCCCCGGCCGCGGAGTAGTTACGCAGCGCGACCACTCCGGCCGCTGGCGGCCAGCAGCGAGCCTGGCCGACCCGGTGACCGGCTCACTGAAAAGCCGCCCGCCGGGCGGATACCTGCCTGTCCGCGGGTAGCGGTACCCGGCGCCGACCGGCTGGCCAGCGGTCAGAATTACGATTATTATGATCAGAAAAGCAGTTAATTACGGCTTCGGTGGGCGGGGAGAAGATGGCGCTGCCCGATTTCCTGATCGCCGGGGTCCCCAAGGCGGGAACGACGGCGCTTCACGCGGCGCTCTCCCGGCACCCGGGTCTCTACCTCTCGCCCGTCAAGGAGCCGAAGTTCTTCCTCACCGACGGGCCGCCGCCGACCAAAGGCGGCCCGGGTGACGCCCTGACCTACCGGGAACACGTCTGGCAACGGGACCGGTACGAGGCGCTGTTCGATGCCGCGCCGCCGGGAGCGCCGCGCGGGGAAGCGACTCCGCTCTACCTTTATGATCCAGCGGCGATGCGCCGGATTCACGACCTCATCCCGGACGTGCGCCTCATCGTGATCATCCGCGACCCGGTCGAGCGGGCCCACTCCAACTGGGCGCACCTGTGGTCGGCGGGCCTCGAGCCGGTCGGTGATTTCGTCGCGGCCTGCGCCGAGGAGGAGCGCCGGATCGCGGCCGGCTGGGCGCCGTTCTGGCATTACGCCGGCCTTGGCCGGTACGGGGAGCAGCTTCAGCGCGCGTTCGCCCTGTTCCCGCGCGAACAGCTGCTCGTGCTCCGCTACCGGCGGCTGATCGACGACCCGGTCGCCGCGCTCGACCTGATCTGCGCGTTCCTCGGCGTCGAGGTCGGACTGCTGACGGAGATCCCCAGGGAGAACGTCACCGCCCACCCCGAGCCGACGCTGTCCCACCGCGCCGTTTCCCTCGGCATGAGGGCCGGCGACGCGGTCGGCCGCCTCCTGCCTGGCACGGTGGCAACCCTCGCCACTCGCCGTCTTGAGGATTTCCTCCAGCGCGGCCGTCGCGAGCGCCAGCCCCTGAGCTGGGACCAGCGCCAAACGCTCCTGCCGAGGTTCGAAGCCGACGTCCAGCTCCTTGGCACCCTGCTTGGCGAGGACTTCAGCGACTGGCTGGCCCCCCGCGACCGCTCAGGCAACATAGTTGGCTCCCGTCCCGCTGGCCAGGGCCAGGCCAGGAACGGCCTGCGCCGCTAGCCTTCGTCGGCCGAGCCGCAGAGGTCGGACTTAGCCCGCTCGTTCAGCCACTTCGGTCACAAGCGCGTGCGACCCGTCGGGCCGCGCCATCTCGTAGTACAGCCGCGTCCGCCCGTCCGGCAGGTCCACCAGGTCCAGGTACCGCAGCCCGCGCCGATGATGGGGGGACTGCGCGTCCGGCCCCGCGCCAGGCGGCGAGATGGCGGTCAGCGCGGCGGGACCGGTCCCGAGCGCGATGCCGGTCCGCTCCTCGTAGTTCTCCGCGGCGCTGGCGCGGCCGTCGTAGTACGCCGTCACCGGGTGAGAGCCGTTCCCGCCGAAGCGCACGGCGGTGACCCGGGTGCCCCGGGAGTCCCACTCACCCGGCCGGCCGCGCAGCGCGGTTCCCTGCCAGGTCCAGTCCAGGCCGTCCGCGCTTGTCGCGTACTCGGTCGTCATCTGGTCCGTCTCGTCCGGGTCGGCCAGCGGGTGGATGGTCGCCCACATGTGCCAGCCGCCGCCGCGATAGGTGATGACCGGGTCCTTGACCGCTCGCTTGCGCGGGTCGCCAGGCAGCACGACGGCCCGGTTCGCCGCGTCGAACTCGGCCGGGTGCGCGGCCTCGGTCGCTTCAACCCGCCAGTGCCTGGTGCCCGTAGTGGCACAGCTCAGGTACAGCCGCCAGCCGCCCGCTGGCAGCTGGACCAGTTCGGGGCGCTCAAGCGACTCGGTGCCGAGCGCTTCCTTCGTGATGACCGTGAGCGGAGCGCCGAAGCTCATGCCGTCGGCCGCGAATGCGATCGCCACCGCGTAGCCTCGTCCGCTGCCTACCGGCCTGCGCAGCCGGTAGGCGAGGTAGACGCCGCCGTCGGCGGCGACGGCGGACGGGGCACCGGCCCAGAACCCGGAACCGGTGCCAGGGGGCTCGACCGCGGTCACCGCGTGGTCTGGCCGGGGGAGGAGCGCGCCGTCATTGCCACTAAGCATGTAGGAATTATAGGCAACTCAACTACCCGCCGTAGCCGGCCCGTTAAAGAGAAGCAGGAAGTCGTGATAGGGGACCTGCCCCCCTAGGCAAACCAGGACGTGCGGGTTTAGATGGGGATACGTAGGCGCTGATCATGGCAAGGGGGCCAGTGATGCGGGCAGGGGCCAGCGTGAGCTTGCGGATCGCTACTGCCGTGGCGTTCGGCGCCACCGCGGCCCTGGCCGTCATCCTCAACCGCGGCGCGCCGGTGCACGCCGCGCTTGCGTCGGAGAAGGGGCAGAACACGCCGCGCGCGGCGGCGGCAACCCAGGCGCCGGCGGCGACCACCGAGTCCCCGGCCCCGGTCCCGGCACCGCGCTGCGCCCTGTCCGGGTTGCGCATCTCGGTGGACACAGGGTCCCGGGTGACCACGGAAACGATCCGGTACGCGCTCGACTTCACCAACGTCGGGGGCGCGCCGTGCACGCTTACCGGGTACCCCGGGGTGGCGGCCTACCAGGGCGACGGCACCGAGGTCGGCGACGCCGCCGTCAGGGACACGTCCGTCGCGGCGGCGCGCGTCGTGCTGGCGCCAGGGCAGACCGCGCACGCGTCGCTTGACGCCTCGCTGTCCGTCCGGTGCCGCCCGGTCCGCGTGGCGGGGCTGCGCGTCGTCCCGCCCGGCCAGTCCGCTGGCCGCTACGTCAAGCGCTCGCTGACGGCGTGCGCCGCCCATGTGCCGCGGGGCGAGGACTACCTGCAGGTCCGTGCGATCCAGCCGGGCAGCGGCACGGGGAAGGGCGCCGGCCGGGCGGCGGCGACGGCGTCCTGACCGCGGACGGCAGTTGACTCGCGCCCGGCGTGGCCGCTGTAGTGGGGGGTGCCGCTTTTGACCCGCTCGCGCACGGGAAGATGGAGATCATGAGTGTCAGCGAGACCGGCGTCGTGCCAGGCGACTCCCCAGGACCAGGATGGGCGGAGCCTGGCGAAAAGCCTGGCGTGAGCGGCACGGAGGGGAGCGGCACCGAGGAGAGCGAAACTGCCCGCCCGGAGCTTCCCGCCGACCGCTACCTGGACCGGGAGCAGAGCTGGATCCAGTTCAACCAGCGCGTCCTCGAGCTCGCGGAAGACGCATCGGTCCCGCTGCTTGAGCGGGTACGCTTCCTCGCCATCTTCGCCTCCAACCTGGACGAGTTCTTCATGGTCCGGGTCGCCGGGCTGATGCGCCGGATGGCCGCGGGCTTCCCGGTCAACATCCCGTCCGGCCACACGCCCGTCGAGCTGCTGCACAGCACCCTCACCAAGACGGGGGTGCTCTCCGGCCGGCACGCTGACGTGTTCACCGACCTGGTCAAGCCCGAGCTCGCCAAGCACGAGATCGAGATCCTGCGCTGGAAGGAGCTGACCGGGAGCGAGCGCGCCGAGCTCGCCGAGCTGTTCACCAACCGGATCTATCCCGTGCTGACGCCGCTCGTCGTCGACCCGGCGCACCCGTTCCCGTTCATCTCCGGGCTGTCGCTCAACCTGGCGGTCACCCTCACCGACCCCGTCACGGGCGCCACCATGTTCGCCCGGGTGAAGGTGCCGCCTTCGCTGCCCCGCTTCCTCAACGTCAACCAGTTCCGCTACGTCCCGATCGAGGACGTGATCGCCGCGCACCTGGACCAGTTGTTCGCCGGGATGGACATCATCGAGCACTACGTCTTCCGGGTCACCCGGGTGCGCGAGCTTGAGGTGGACGAGGACGTCACGGAGAACCTGCTCCAGGCGATGGAGCGGGAGCTGCTCAAGCGCAGGTTCGAGCCGGCCGTCCGGCTCGAGGTCGAGCAGGACATGTCCGACGACGTGCTGTGGCGGCTGGCCCGCGAGCTGTCCGTCGACGAGGACGCGGTGTACCGGCTGCCCGGGCCACTCGACCTGACCGGGCTGACCGCCATCGCGGACCTGCGGCTCCCCGAGCAGCGGTACCCGCAGTTCGTGCCGAACGCGAAGGCCGTGCCGACGGACACCTCCATCTTCGCCGCCCTCGACGAGCGCGACATCCTGGTGCACCACCCCTACGACTCGTTCACGACGACCGTGCAGCGGCTGGTCGAGGAGGCCGCCGCCGACCCCCGGGTGCTTGCCATCAAGCAGACGCTGTACCGCACCAGCGGCGAGAGCCCGATCGTGGACGCCCTCATCGACGCGGCCGAGGCAGGCAAGCAGGTCGTGGTGGTGGTTGAGCTCAAGGCGCGGTTCGACGAGCGGGCGAACATCACCTGGGCACGCAAGCTTGAGGAGGCGGGCTGTCACGTCGTCTACGGCTTCGTCGGGATGAAGACGCACGCCAAGCTGATGCTCATCGTCCGCCAGCAGCCGGACGGCACCCTGCGCAGGTACTGCCACATCGGCACCGGCAATTATCACTCCACCACCGCGCGCTATTACGAGGACTTCGGCCTGCTCACCGCCGACCGCAGCGTGGGCGAGGACGTCACCGACCTGTTCAACCACCTCACCGGGTACAGCAGGAAGAGCGGCTACCGCAAGCTGCTCGTCGCCCCGGAGTTCCTGCGGCCGTGCATCGTGGACCGGATCGACCAACAGGCCGCCCGGGCCCGGGCGGGCAAGCCCGCCAGCATCGCGTTCAAGTGCAACGCGATCGTCGACGAGGTGATCATCGACGCCCTCTACCGGGCGAGCCAGGCCGGCGTGCCGGTCGATCTCTGGGTCCGCGGAATGTGCGCGCTTAAGCCCGGACTGCCCGGCTTGTCCGATAACATCAGGGTGCACAGCGTCCTGGGCAGGTTCCTCGAGCACTCGAGAATCTACGTCTTCGGCGCTGGCTTCCCCGACCCCGACCCCCAGCCAGGCGAAGACCCCGACAGCGGCAACGAGGTGTGGCTCGGTAGCGCGGACATGATGCACCGGAACCTGGACCGGCGAGTGGAAAGCCTGGTCAAAGTGGTTGACCCCGTGGCCAGCGCCTGGCTTCGGCAGGTAATCGCGCTCGGCATGGATGACGGCACTTCATCCTGGTGGCTCGACGCCTACGGCAACTGGACCAGGCACGCGCGCGACGAAGCCGGCGCGCCGCTGCGCGACGTGCAGGAGAGCCTGATCATCGACAAGAGCCGAGGACGCCTGTCAGATGCCTAGCAACAAGCCGGAGTCCAGGCTGATCAAGGCGGCGGGCGGGGTCGCCTGGCGGCCTGGGCCCGACGGCAGGCCGCAGGTCCTGCTGGTGCACCGCAAGAAGTACGACGACTGGTCCCTGCCCAAGGGCAAGATCGAGCCGGGTGAGCCGCTGCCGGTCACCGCGGTCCGCGAGGTGATGGAGGAGGGCGGTGCCCGCCTCGCGCTCGGCCGCCGCCTGGCCTCCGTCCGCTACAACGTCGGCGGCCGCCCCAAGCGCGTGCACTACTGGGCGGCGCGCGTGCTGTCCATCGACTCCCGCGCGATCCCGAACGCCGAGGTCGACGAGGTGGCCTGGCTGCCCGCGGACCGCGCGGTGGAGAAGGTCAGCTACCCCCACGACCACGGGGTGCTCGCCGACTTCGCGGCCCGGCCGCCGCAGACCGTCCCGCTGATCCTGCTGCGCCACGCCAAGGCGCTGCCTAAGGGCGGCTGGAAGCGCGCCGACGCCGACCGCCCGCTCGACGACTCCGGCCGTTACGCCGCGAAGGTCCTGGCCGACCTGCTCGCCTGCTTCGCTCCCAGCTTCCGGCTGCTCAGCTCGCCCGCGGCCCGCTGCACGGAAACCCTGCGCCCGCTCTCGCAGCTCACCGGCGACCCGGTACGGGAAGAGCCGTCGCTTTACATCCACAGCAAGCCCGTACCGGGGGCGGCCGACTCCGGCACCGTCAACGCCGCCCTGATCCGCGCGGCCATCGCCTCGGGCGAGCCCACCGTGATCTGCGCACACCGGGAGAACATGCCGGCCCTGCGGGAGGCGGTGCTCGCCGCCCTGACCGGCTACTCCTCCGGCGGGCAGGCTGCCGGCGGCAAGGGATCCGGTGGCCCGGCCCCCCGCGGGAGGGCAGCCGTGGACGGTGCTGCCCGCCGCATCGTCGAACTGCCCAAGGAGTGGGACGTGGCGCTGCCCACGTCGGGTTTCTGGGTAATGAACATCACCCCGCTCCCCGCCGGAGCGGAAACGGGGCCGGCACCCGAACCGGACCTGACCGCGCCGGAATCGCCGGCCGCGGCCCCCGCTTCCCGTGGGCGGACCTGGTGGGAGCGGCTGCGCGCGCTGGCCCGCCGCGGCGATGCCGGCGGCCGGCGCGACGGCGCTCGCGCGGACGGTGCCGCTGCCAGCGCTGACGTCGGCGGCCAGGCCGGCGGCTTCAGCACACCGAGCGCGGCCGCGGCCGTCGGCGACGGTCCTGACGGCGGTATCAGCTCACGGAGCCTGATCACGGCCGACGGCGGCGGTCCTGACGGCGAGGCCGGTGTCTCGCCGGATGGCGCCGGCGGAGCGGCGGCCCGTCCGGTCGGCGTGCTGATCTCCGCCGACCGTTACGACCTCTCCGACCTCGCCGAGTCCTGAGTTCATAGAGCGGACATCGAGGCCGTCTCGCGCGGCCCGCGGCTGGCCTTACGCCGTGTCTGACGTCTTGGCGGCCTTGCCGGGCGCGACCGCCCCGTTGCCCGCCGCCTTCGCCGGATCATCGGACGCCCTCGTCGGCCCGGCGCCGTTCGCCGGCGTGCCAGTGGCGTCGTCGTGGGTCGGCCCGGCGCCGTTCGCCGGCGTGCCCGGTGCGTTCCGCGTCGGCTTTGTCGCCGCCGTTCCGGCGTTCGCCGGCTCGCCTGCCGCCACCGTCGGCCCAGCCTGGGTCCGCCCGGCGTCCGCCGGCTCGGGCTGCGCGCGCACCTTGCTCCGCGTCTGGCGCCGTTTGCGTAGGCGGAGCAGGAGCCAGCCGGCGATGACCGCCACCGCGGCGATCGCCGCGTACAGGGAGTAGTTGGAGATGTCGTTGTAGATCGCGGTGATGTGCTGCCCGGCGAAGTAGCCGACGCTCACCCAGGTGCCGACCCAGAGCGCCGCGCCGAGCGCGTTGCAGGCGAGGAACTTGAGCCAGCGCATCCCGCTGATGCCGGCGATGATCCCGTTGGCCTGCCGCAGGCCCTCGATGAAGCGGGCCACCACGATGATCTTGCCGCCGTGCCTGCCGAAGAACCGCTCCGCCTTGTCGAGCCGTTCCTTGGTCAGGAACACGTACCGGCCCCAGCGCTCCACCAGGGCGCGCCCGCCGAACCGCCCGATCGCGTAGCCGATGTTGTCGCCGGTCACGGCGGCGAGGAAGCCGACGACGCCGACCGCGACGATATTGAGCCGTCCCGACCCCGCGAAGACGGCGCCCGCGATCAGCACGGTCTCGCCGGGGACCGGGATGCCGAAGTCCTCGATAAGGACGAACAGCGCGATCGCCCACAGCCCGTAATGCTCGAGCGGTGAGCCCAGGGGAGCGAGGAATCCAGGCAGCGTCGGCGGTCCGCTACTCAATGCGGCGGCGACGCTAGTAAGCACCCGGTCCCCCATCTGTGGTGGCCGCCCGGCCCAACGGTGGTGACCGATCGGCTAAACGGCAGGTTTCTGACAAGGGTAGCCGAGGCGACCTTGCGGTATGCTCATGATAACAGCAAGAAGCGGTGAGCGGCGGGGCGCTGGCGCCGACGGTGGGACGCGGACGGCGGGAACCGGACGACGGGTGATGCCGGACGGGGGTCACCCCGAGACGGGCCCGGTTACGCGCCTTCCGCGCTTACTGTGCCGTCTTCGGTCACGGTGCCGTCTTCGGTCACGGTGCCGTCTTCGGTCACGGTGCCGTCTTCGGTCACGGTGCCGTCCGCGGTGACGTGCCCCATGGCCGCCGCCGCGAACGCGGCGGCGAGCGGTACGGCGGTCAGCCCGGCCTGCCAGGGGCGGGCGCCGTAGCCGGCCAGCGTCGCGGTGATCGTCTCGGGGGTCGCCGGGTCCGGCGGCTCCCACGCCAGGCGGCGCAGCGCGTCCGGGGGGAGCAGGTTCTCGATCGGCAGCCGGTGCGCGGCGGCGAGCGACCCCACCGCCTCACGTGCGGCCACGAGCCTGGCCGCCGCGGCCGGGTCGCGTTCCGCCCAGCGGTGCGCGGGCGGCGGGCCAGGTGCCACCGCCGCGCCGCCGACCTCGGGCAGCTCCGCCTCGCCGAGCTGGCGGGCGCGGAGCACCGCGGCCGCCCAGCGGTCGGAGTACTTGCGCGCGTACCGTGCGTGGAAGCCGCTGATCCGGTCAAGCTGCGGGCGCCCGGTCGGCGGGGGCTTGGCGGCCTCGGCCCGCGCGGCGTCGACGATCGCCTGGTCACTGAGCACCCGCCGCGGCGACTGGTCGGCGTCACGGGCGATCTCGTCCCTGGTCTGCCACAGCTCGCGGACGACCGCGAGCGCCCGTCTGGTCCGCACCTTATGGATACCTGAGGTGCGCCGCCACGGGTCGGCCCGGGGCGGCGGCGGGGGAGCGGCCGCGATGGCGGCGAACTCTTGCCGGGCCCACTCGGCCTTGCCCTGCTCGTCAAGCTGCTCGGCGAGGGCATCGCGCAACTCGGTCAGCACCTCGACGTCGAGCGCCGCGTACTTGAGCATCTCGGCGGGCAGCGGGCGCACCGACCAGTCCGCGGCCGAGTGCTCCTTCGCGAGCCGGAAGCCGAGCACCTCCTCGAGCATGGTGCCCAGGGCCACCCGGGGGTAGCCGAGCAGCCGGCCTGCCAGCTCTGTGTCAAACAGCTCCCCTGGCTGGTAGCCGATCTCGGCCAGGCACGGCAGGTCCTGGGACGCCGCGTGCAGCACCGCCTCGACGTCGGCGAGCGCCATGCCAAGCCCGGACAGGTCAGGGCAGGCGATCGGGTCGATGAGCACCGTCCCCGCTCCGGCGCGGCGGAGCTGGACCAGGTAGGCCTTCTGCCCGTAGCGGTACCCGGAGGCGCGCTCGGCGTCGACGGCGACCGGGCCGGTGCCCGCGGCGAGCCGGGCGACCGCTGCCGCCAGGTCTTCCGCCGTCGCGGTTACCGGCGGCAGGCCTTCGGCGGGCTCAAGCAGGTCGATGACCTTCCGCCCGTCCGCGTCGCCGCCGGAGCCGGGCGCTGTCTCGTCGTGGCCGGGCTCGTCGCGGTCTTGGCCGTCCTCCTCAAGATCACGGCCGCCTTCCCCGAGCGGCAGGTCCCCGTCGGTCACCGGCGTCTCCCGCCCCGGTGGCCGGCCCCACGGCCCGGCTGCCCCCGCCGCCCGAGGGCCACCGTTCCCGGCGGCTGGGCCGGCAGGCCCGCCGCGGCGGCCAGCACGTCGCACCAGGCGAGCACGGCACCGCTGATCTCATCGTCGATCTCGTCGTCGGCCGGGCACCAGGACGCGCGCAGCTCGAACCCGGTGGACGGCGGCTCCTCCTCCTTGGCGCCGTACCCCTCGGTGATCACCCGGGTCACCGTCCCGCTCGGGGCCAGGTAGCCGGGCGCGTGCAGGTCCAGCGCGCCCGTCAGCCACGACCAGCCGACCTCGCCAAGCAGCGGGTCGGCCGCCATCTCCTCTTCCACGTCCGCGTGCACCTGGATCACCACGCGGAAGGTCCCCGTCCATCCCTCCTGCCCCGCCGGGTCATGCAAGAGCATCAGCCGGGCGGTGCCGGCTTCAATGCCGTCCCGGTAAGCGGTCGCGCCGAGGGCGACCGCCTGCGGCGCGAGCCGTTTGGGGGCCGGGCACTCCTCGAAGGCAAGGTCGTCCCTGACCGCGGCGACCGCGTCCTTGCCCTCCGTAAGCGCGGCCACCGCAGCGGCGAAGGCGGACGCGGCACCCACCGCGGGCTCCTCGTCTGCCGCGACCGGGTCCGCGGCGCCGCCTGCCCGCGTCAGCCCGGGCGTGTCCGCCAATCTCATGGCCTGAGCGTACGTCGTGCCCGCCAGCCCGCGAAGCGCCGGCGTCGGATGAGCGGTCCGGCGGCGTCTCTACGCGGCACGGACGGACTGTCTGGCCGGGGCGGTCACAATGTCCGCCGGGTAAGTGCCGATGATCACAGTGCCCATGAATACCCCGGCACCGCATCCCGGACACACCCACTCGGGGCACTCGCCGTCGGCGTCCGGGCACCGCTCATCAGCATGCATCCCATGATGAACCTGCTCGAAGGGCTCATCGCCGCTACATGCGGGACAACTACCCAGCGGCTGCGTCATCCCGGTCCCCCCTACGGTTCAGTTGCTCGCGTCACATGGCCGGACTCATCCCGATCTTGGCACGTACCAGCACGATTCCGGCGGACCCCAGGCGGCGTGTCGCCGGGCCCGGCACTGTTGTTCGATAGACTCCCGGAGTGAACCAACCTCAGCCGCCCCAGGATTCTGCCTTCATCCGCGCGTGCCGCGGCGAGCCGGTGCCGTACACCCCGGTCTGGTTCATGCGGCAGGCCGGCCGGTCGCTGCCTGAGTACCACCGGGTCCGCGAGGGCGTTCCCATGCTCGAGTCGTGTACCCGGCCCGAGCTCGTCACCGAGATCACGCTGCAGCCGCTGCGCCGCTACGACGTGGACGCGGCGATCCTGTACAGCGACATCGTTGTCCCGTTGCGGGCGGTCGGCGTCGACGTGGACATCAAGCCGGGCGTCGGCCCGGTCGTTGGACACCCGTTCCGTACCCTCGGTGACGTCGAGCGGCTGCGCCCCCTGGAGCCAGCCGACGTGCCGTTCCTCACCGAGGCGGTCAAGTCCCTGGTCGGGGAGCTTGGCGGCAAGCCGCTCATCGGCTTCGCCGGCGCCCCCTTCACGCTCGCCTCCTACCTGATCGAGGGCGGCCCGTCGAAGAACCACGACCGGACCAGGGCCCTGATGTACGGCAACCCGGAGCTGTGGCACGCGCTGATGGGCAGGCTGGCGGGCATCGCCATCGCGTTCCTCGCGCTGCAGGTCGAGGCGGGCGCGTCCGCGGTGCAGCTGTTCGACTCGTGGGTCGGCGTGATCAGCCCCGAGGACTACCGGCACGCGATCCTGCCGCACACCAGGCGGATCTTCTCCGCCCTCGCCGCGTCTGGCGTGCCCCGCATTCACTTCGGGGTGGGCACGGGCGAGCTGCTCGGCCTGCTCGGCGAGGCGGGCGCCGACGTGGTCGGCGTGGACTGGCGGGTCCCGCTCGACGAGGCGGCGCGGCGCGTCGGCGCGAGCCTCGGCGGGCACTGCAAGGCGCTGCAGGGCAACCTCGACCCCGCAATGCTGCTGGCCGGCTGGGAGGTGGCCGAGCCTCGCGCCCGCGCGATCCTCGACCGCGCCAGCACGCTCGGCGGCGGCCACGTCTTCAACCTGGGCCACGGCGTCCCGCCCGAGACCGACCCGGACATCCTGGCCCGTCTCACCGACCTCGTGCACGAGGTCTCCGCGGCCAGCGCCTGACGGCCGGATACGGAACGAGGGCGTGGCTCCCGCGCCCCGGCTGACTCAGGCGCCACCGCGGCGGGCCAGGCGCACTGTTCACCGGGGATTTGCCGAGGCCGTTAGCATGCCTCACGTTCTAAATGGGACAATAGGGACGTGACATGGATTGAACTAGACGGCGCCGTGAACGTGCGCGACCTGGGCGGGCTGCCGACCAGCGACGGCGGTACCACCGTGCCGGGCAGGCTGCTGCGCTCGGAGAACCTCCAGGAGCTCTCGGCCGGGGACGTCAGCAGGCTCGTCGACGAGATCGGGCTGACCACGGTGGTGGACCTCCGCTCCACGAACGAGGTGGCGGTTGAGGGCCCCGCGCCGCTCGACGCGCTGCCCGGCGTGCGCCACGCGCACCACCCCGTGCTGCGGGAGTTCCTCGACGTGGCGGACACGGCCAAGGCCGCGCTGGTGACCGAGATGGCCGAGGCGGACCGCGAGCGGTACCCTGACGACTTCATGTGCGGGCACTACCTTGGCTACCTGGAGAACCGGCCGGAGGAGGTCGTCGGCGCGCTGCGCTCGATCGCGACCGCGCCCGGTGCGGCGATCGTGCACTGCGCGGCCGGCAAAGACCGGACGGGCGTCGTGGTCGCGCTCGTCCTCACCGCGGCCGACGTCGAGCCGGAGGTCATCGTGGCGGACTACATGGCGACCGACGAGCGGCTCGATGCGATCGTCGAGCGGCTGGCCCGGTCAAAGATGTACAGCGACGGTGTGACCAGCACGCCGGTCCGGGCGCACGCGCCGCGCGCGGAGACGATGAAGGCGTTCCTCGAGCAGCTCGGCACCCGGTACGGCGGCCTGGATCAGTGGCTGGCCGGCCACGGATTCGGCCCCGACGAGGTTAGCCAGCTGCGCGCCAAGCTCAGGCAGGCATGACCACGGTGGTGCGCGCCTGCCTCATCGACGTCTATGACACGATCCTGACGTCCCTTTTCGTACCGCGGGTGGCGGCGCTCGTCGAGCCGCTCGGTATCGGCCTCGATGACTGGCTCGCCGAGTGGGACACGATGCGCGAGGACCGGGACCGCGGCAAGCTGACCGTCGCCCAGTCGTTCGAGCGGACGTTGCGCGCGCTCGGCCGGGAGCCGGCCCCGGACCTGGTCGCCGACCTGTCGCGGCGCGACGCGGAGTACTCCCGCGAGCGCGTCCGGCTGTGCGACGACACGGTGCCGTTCCTGACCTGGCTCAGGTCCCGCGGCACGGCGACCGCCCTGGTGTCCAACTGCGCCGACACCACGCGGGCGCAGCTTGACTACCTGGGCGTCATCCCGCTGGTGGACGCGGTGGTGCTGTCCTGTGAGGTCGGCTCGGTAAAGCCGTACCCGGAGATTTACGCGACGGCGCTCGAGGAGCTTGGCGTGGCGGCGGTCGACGCGGTTTTCATCGATGACCAGCCGACGTTCTGCGTCGGCGCGCAGGCCGTCGGCATACGCCCGATCCAGATCGCCCGCGGCGAGACGAGCGGCTACGCCTCCCGGTGGGACTTCCCGGTCATCCGCACCCTGACCGAGGCACAGCCGTTGTTGTGAGCCGGGACCAACGCCAGGTCCGGGCGTCCTGGGCGCTGTGGCAGGCTTGGGGCATGTCGACTGGCGAAGTCATCTCCCGTGAGGACGACGGGCCCTTCCCCTCAGCGCTCCCGCACGTGGCGGTCATCGGGGGCGGGATCGCGGGCCTCGCAGCGGCCTTCTACCTTAGGGACGAGCCGGTGCGGGTAACCGTGCTCGAGGGAGCGGGCCGGCTCGGCGGGAAGCTGTCGGCCTCGGACGTCGCCGGGGTGGCCATGGACGAGGGCGCCGAGGCGCTGCTTGCCCGGCGGCCGGAGGGCATCGGGCTGATCACCGCGGCCGGCCTTGGCGGCGACCTCGTCCCCGCGGGTGTCACCGCGTCGGCCATCTACACCAGGGGCGCGATGCGGCCGCTGCCTCGCAGGCAGTTCATGGGCGTGCCCGCGGACCTGGACGAGCTGGCCGCCGCCGGGGTGATCTCACCGGAGGGCGTCGCGCGCGCCAGGGCCGAGGAGGTAAGGCCGGCCGAGGGCGGCGACGCCTCGGTCACCGAGTACGTCGGCAGCAGGCTGGGTGCCGAGGTGGTCGACCGGCTGGTCGACCCGTTGCTCGGCGGCGTCTACGCTGGCCGGTCCGAGGACTTGTCGTTCGCCGCCACCCTTGCTCCGCTCGCCGCGGCGGCCCGCGGCCACGCGGCGCTGACCGAGGCGGTCACCTCGCTGCTACCGCCCCAGCCAGGTCAAGCCCAGCCAGGTCAAGCCCAGCCAGGTCAAGCGCAGGGTGACGGCAAGCCGGCCCCGGTGTTCGTCACGCTCACGAGTGGGCTCGGCGCGCTTCCCGAGGCGCTGGCCAAGGCGTCCGGCGCCGAGATCCGCACCGGCGCGATGGTCCGCGAGCTCAGCCGGACGGAACTGGGCTTTCGGCTCACCATCGGTTCCGCCGCCGACCCGGAGTACCTGGACGCCGACGCGGTGATCATCGCGGTGCCGGCGGCGCCCGCCGCGCGGCTGCTGCGGGATGCCGCGCCCGTGGCCGCCACCCAGCTGGACGGGATCCCGTACGCGTCCATGGCCATCATCACGCTCGCTTTCCACGCAGCGGACCTCTTCCAGGGACAGGGCGCTGAGCAGCAGCGCAGCGGCTACCTGGTCCCGGCGGTGGACGGCCGGGCGGTCAAGGCCGCGACGTTCTCCACGGTTAAGTGGCCTCACCTAGCCCGTCAGGCGCCGGTGCACATCGTCCGCTGCTCCATCGGCCGCAGCGGCGAGGTGGCGGTGCTGCAGCGCGATGACGCCGACCTCGCCGACCTCGCCGCCGCAGAACTCGGCGACGCGCTCGGCCTTACCGCGCCGCCCGTCGCGTGGCGCGTCACCCGCTGGGGCGGCGGCCTTCCCCAGTACAACGTCGGCCACCTGGATCGCGTCGCCCGCATCCGCGCGGCGGTCGCCGAGCAGCCCGGCCTGGCCATCGCCGGCGCCGCCTATGACGGCATCGGGATCCCGGCCTGCGCCGCCACCGCGAAGTCCGCCGCCGCCCAGGTGACCGCCTACCTGACCGCCCGCCGCCGCTGAGAGCGGTACCCGGACGGCCGGGCCGCGACGCCGGGGACCTGGGGCGGGGGCCACTGGAGCGGGCAGGCGGAGCCGCGCACCCGTTCGGGCTCACTAAGATCGAAGCCATGACGGACACGGCAGCGGACAAGGACGAGAAGCAGCGGCTCAAGGCGCGGGACCTGAACGAGCTCATCAGGTACACGATGTGGGCCGTGTTCACGGTGACGGACCGCGACTTCGCCAGGGACGAGGCGGCCGCCGAGCTGACCGAGGTGCTCGACCAGGCGCAGGGCAAGGGCATCGTCACCCGGGGCTGCTATGACCTGCAGGGCATGCGCGCGGACGCCGACTTCATGCTCTGGTGGGTCGCGCCGACCGCCGACGAGCTGCAGGAGATGTACGTCAACTTCCGGCGGACCAAGCTCGGCTACGCGTCCGAGCCCGTCTGGTCCGCGATGGCGCTGCACCGCCCGGCCGAGTTCAACAAGAGCCATATCCCGGCGTTCCTCGCGGGGGAGGAGCCGAAGAACTACGTCTGCGTCTACCCGTTCGTCCGCTCACTCGAGTGGTACCTGCTCGACGACGCCGAGCGAAGGACGATGCTCGCCGAGCACGGCAAGATGGCGCGCGAGTACCCCGACGTGCGGGCCAACACGGTCAGCTGCTTCGCGCTGAACGACTACGAGTGGATGCTCGCGTTCGAGGCCGACGAACTGCACCGGATCGTCGACCTGATGCGTCACCTGCGCGGTGCCGAGGCCAGGCGGCACACGCGGGTGGAGATCCCCTTCTACACCGGCCGCCGCAAGCCCGTCGCGGAGCTCGTCGCCTCGCTCGCGTAACGCCCGTCTCAGGTCGCGCAGGCCGCACAGGCTTGAATGACTCCAGGACCATGGCCCCGTAGCCCATGGTCCTGGAACCCAACGGCCTCAGGCGCCGTCGCCGCCCGAGGCGGCGACCGGCGTGTCCGGCCGCCGGCGGCCGCGGGTGACCCGGCGGCGGGCCCACCAGCCGAGGCCGCCGATGATCGCCAGGGCCGCGGCGAACGGTGCCACCGCGCCGATCACGGTCAGCAGCCAGCTGAGCGTCACGCGGAACGCGTGCCAGCCGCGGGCCAGCCCGCCGGTCAGCCCGGGCGGCGCCTGCTTGGGACGCGGCTTGGCGGCGGCCTTCGGGCCGACGAGGCTCAGCGTCAGCGTCGCGTAGGAGGTCTCGTGGCTGAGCGCGCTCTGCTGCGCGAGCATCGACTCCAGGTCGCCTTCCTCGCTGTTGATCTGGTCCTGCACGGACAGCAGGTCGCCGACGCTCCCGGCGTGCGCGAGCAGCGCCCGCAGCTGCGCGATCGCCGCCTCGTCTGAGGTCACCCGGCTGCTCACGTCCGCGACCTGCTGCGTCACGTCCTGCGCCTGCTGTGACAGCGACAGCTGGGTGCCGAGCCCGGCCCTGGTCAGGGTGGCCAGCGTCGTCTGGTACACGGCCGCCGGGATCTTGAACGTCACGGTGGCCGTGGCCTGGCTCGGGTTGCCCTGGCCGGCCGACGCGTTCTCGGCGGCGACGTAGCCACCCGCGTCGGTGACGATCTGGGTGGCGCTGGAGACGGCGTCGGCCACATTCTTCGCGCGCACGGAGAGCTGAGCGGTCTCGATGAGCTGCTGGCCGCTCGGCGCGAACTTGGCGGTCGAGGCCGCCTGGCGGGAGCCGCCCGCGGAGAACCCGCTCGACGACCCGCCCGCCGCGGCGGCCGTGGGCGCGGCCGCGGCTGCGGCCGAGGACGCGGGCGCCGCCGCCATGCCGAGCTGCGCGGAGGAGCCCGAGGCCGCGCCGGACGAGCTGGCCGCGTCACTTGAGCAGCCGGCCGCCGTGACGGCGATAATGAGGAGCACGCCGGGAATCCCCGCCGCGCCGAGCAGGCGGCGGCGGCCGGCAAAGGCACGCGAAGTACGCATGCCACTTGGACGGCACTGCCGGCCCGGCCGGTTGCGCCGCGAGGTCACGATTCGGCAGCACCTGCCCTGGTGCGTCAGACTTGACGTATGCCCGACGACCTTCGCGTGAACAACTGGCTGGTGATCCCGGCCGCCGAGCTGCGCGAGCGGTTCTCCAGGTCCTCGGGCCCCGGCGGCCAGTCGGTGAACACCACGGACAGCCGGGCCGAGCTCTCGTTTGACATCGGACGGTCGCCGTCTTTGCCGGAGCGCGAACGGAAGCGTGCCCTGACGCGGCTCGCCGCCCGGCTCGCCGACGGCGTGGTCACGGTCGCGGCGGAGACCGAGCGCAGCCAGCTGATGAACCGCGAGGCGGCCAGGGCGCGGCTCGCCGCCCTGCTGCGCGAGGCGATCGCGCCGCCACCGCCGCCGCGGGTGCCGACGAAGCCGACCCGCGGCGCGCGGGAGCGCCGCCTCGCGGACAAGCGCCGCCGCGCGCAGACCAAGCGCGACCGCCGCTTCCCCGGCCACGGCGACTGACCGGCGGCTAGCCGTCCCGGCTGACCGGAGCCTGGCCGGAAGGTCAGTCCCCGGCGGGCTCGTGCGTCAGCGAGACCGAGTTGATGCACCACCGCTCGTCGGTGGGCGTCGAGAATCCCTCGCCGGTGAACACGTGCCCGAGGTGCGAGTCGCACCGCGCGCAGCGCGCCTCGACCCGGAGCATCCCGTGGGCGCGGTCCTCGATCAGCGTCACCGCGTCATCGGAGGTCGGCTGGTAGAACGACGGCCACCCGCAGCCCGAGTGGAACTTGTTCTCCGAACGGAACAGCTCCTGTCCGCACGCCCGGCACCGGTACACGCCGACGGTCTCGGTGTCCGTGTACTCGCCGGTGAACGCGGGCTCGGTCGCCGACTGCCGCAGCACCGCGTACTCCTTAGGCGACAGCTGCTCGCGCCACTGTGCCTCTGACCGCTCTACCTTCTCCATGCCACCAAGCCTCATCGATCGGTACCAGTAGTGAGCCGCGCGGAAGACGGTGCCTGGCCCCTGCACTAGGACAGACTGTGCCCTACATCCGCGCCCCGGGTGCCAGCGCCTCAAGGACCTCCGAGGCGCGCAGCACCGCCTTGGCCTCGTCGGCGGCCGGGTCGCCGACCGCCGGGTCGAAGTTCAAGTCATAGAACACCTCGGTGACGCCGCAACTTCCCAGCCACCGGACATCCTCGCGGATCTGCTCATACGACCCGGACAGCAGCCGCCGCCGCCCGGTACGCGCGGAGACCGAGGGCGTGCCCGGCCGTACCACGCCACGGCAGACGATCCGCGCGGGTCCGCGCCCGGCCGCCCGGGCGGCGCTCTGCACCACCTTGGCCGACTCGGCGATGGCGGACAGGTCCGCGCTTGAGGCGGTCACCCACCCGTCGCCGATCCGCCCGGCCCGTTCCATCGCCGCCCGGGACATGCCGCCGATCAGCACGGGCGGTCCCGGCCGCTGCACCGGGGCGGGGTCCTGACGGCCCGCCGGTATGGAAAAGAACGTGCCCTGGTACCCGCCGGAGCCGCTCCACAGCGCCCGCAGCGCGGCGACGTACTCATCCGCCCGCGCGCCCCGGCGGGCCATCGACGCGCCGGAACCGGTGAACTCCTCGGTCAGCCACCCGGACCCGATGCCCAGGTCGAGCCGCCCGCCTGACAGCACGTCCACGGTGGCGGCCTGCTTGGCGAGCAGCAGCGGCGAGGCGAACGGGTGGCTGACGGTCGCGACGCCCAGCCGGATGGACGAGGTGGCGGAGGCGAGGAAGCCGAGCGACACCATCGGGTCGAGCACGGACTGGTAAACGGGCGCCAGGTTGGCCCCGGGCGGCGCCAGCAGCCGCGAGAACGTCCACAGCGAGCGGTACCCGAGCCGCTCCGCCCGCCGCCCGAGTTCCGCCAGGTTCCGCGGCGTCGCCCATGCCCCCGCGACCGCCGCGCCGAATCCGATGTCCACCGCCCCACCCTAGCGGGGCGGCGAAAACCGTTAGACAGGCCGCCGGCCGGGGAAAGATGGTTCTCCCATGAACATCCGCATTCAGTGCCTGTGCGTCGACTCCGTGCATCCGTCGAAGAGCGCGGACTTCTGGGAGGCCGCGCTCGGCTGGCGGCGCACCCATGACACCGACCACGAGGTGGTGCTCGAGCCGCCCGCGGGCAGCCCGGAGGACAGCGTCGCGCCGGACCTGCTGTTCCTGCGGGTTCCCGAGCCCAAGGCGGTCAAGAACCGGCTCCACCTGGACCTGCGGCCCGCCGACCAGGCAGCGGAGGTGGCCCGGCTCGAGGCGCTCGGCGCGCGCCGGGTCGACATCGGTCAAGGTGACGTCAGCTGGGTGGTGATGACCGACCCGGACGGCAACGAGTTCGACGTGCTGCGGCCGCTGCCTGTAGAGACGGAGTTAGCCAGGTGACAAATCCGTGGGACACTGCCACGGTGACCGATTTGTACGTGCCGGGGGTGCCGTTCCCCTTCGTGACCTCCGGCACTCCCGCCTGCCAGGCCACGGTCGCGGGCGGCGTGCTGACCCTGACCAGCGGCCCCAAGTCCGACATGTTCATCGACCCGGCGGGCGATGAGGGCGCGCGGCCGGACGCGGGACGGTGGACCGGCCTGCCCGGCGAGCACGACTTCACCTTCTCCGCGCGGGTCACCGTGGGCTTCGGCGGCACGTTCGACGCCGGCGTCCTGATGATTTACCTCAGCGACCGCCGCTGGGCCAAGCTCTGCTACGAGCTCTCCCCGCAGGGCAAGCCGACCGCGGTCACCGTGGTCACGCACGGCACCTCCGACGACAGCAACTCCTTCGAGACGGCCGGCGGCCCGCTCTGGCTGCGCATCACCAGGACGGGCCGGGTGTGGGCGTTCCACGCCTCGACCGGCGGCAGCTACTGGCAGCTGCTGCGGTACTTCACGCTTGGCGAGGCGTCCGGCGCCCGCGTCGGCTTCCTCGCCCAGTCGCCGCGGGGGGACGGCTGCACCGCGGTCTTCGACTCCATCGCGTTCCGGCCCGGCGCGCCCGCCGACCTCCGCGACGGCAGCTGAGCGCCCGCGCAGGCCCGCCGCGCCGCTCGATCCCCTGATCCAGGACGAGTGCGGCCGAGCGGGGTCAGCGCCGGACGGTCGGCATGCCCGCCAGGACCGCCGCCGTCAATTCGGCGGCGCAGCCCCAGGACAGCGTCACGCCGGCGCCGCCGTGCCCGTAGTTGTGCCACAGCACGCGCCCGCCCGGCAGCGCCTCCGCCTCGAGCCGCACCTCCGGCCGGACCGGGCGGAGCCCGACGCGCTGCGCCACCACCCGGGCGCCGCGCAGCGACGGGAAGACCGCGCTGACGTCGCGCAGGATCCGCGCCGCCACGTCGGGCCGCGGCGCCAGGTCGGCCGCCCCCTCGTGCGCGGTGCCGCCGAGCACCGCCACGTCGCCGTGCGGGAACAGGTACACGTAATCGGAGCCGCCGTCCCCGTGGTCCAGGTAGAACTCGGCGATACCGGGGTTCTCGACCACGACGACCTGCCCGCGCACCGGCACCAGCGACTCGTCCGGCACCAGCGAGCGCGCGCCGATCCCGGTGCAGTTCACCACGACGGGCGCCGCGACCGACTCAAGCGACGGCACCGTCCGGGCCAGCACCGTTCCGCCGAGGCAGGTGTAGCGGTGCAGCAGGTAGTCCAGGTACACCGGCATGTTGACCGCCGGGGCGGTATAGGCCCAGCCGGAGACGAAGCCGTCCGGCAGGCCGGCGGGCCCAAGCACGCGCATCTGCTCGAGCATGCCCGTCCATGGCGGCGGCGACGTGACGGTCGAGCACACCTCGCGCCCGGAGAGCAGGTGCACCCCCGTGGTGGGCCGGCCGGCCAGCGCGGACAGCACCTCGAGTCCCGTCCGCGCCCACGGGTAGCACCGCTCGGCGGGCCCGCACCGCACCGGTCCCCAGATCGCCCCGGCGGACACGGACGTGGTCGCAGACGGCGGCTCCGCCGTCACCACCCGCGTCCGCAGCCCCGCCTCGGCGAGTGATATAGCGGTCGTCAGCCCGGTAACTCCGGCACCGACCACCACCGCGTCAACGTCAGTCATGCCTCCCGACCGTACCGGCATGCCGTGAGGTATCCGCAGGCCGGGGGCGCTTTGGGCGCAAGGCCGGGCGGGCGGCAGGCCGTGCGGGAATGCCACCACCCCGGTGCGGCGCTAGCCCCTCGGATGCCAGCGACGGCCGTCTGATCTTGGCCTGACCAGGGTGAACGTCTCGTAGAACACGTAATCGCGGTCTAGGCCGCCGGCTACGGGGCTGATGGGGTCCGGGCCGGCCGCGCGGTACTCGTGGAAGTCGTGGTAGTACCGGACAGTGATGGAGGTCTGGCCGCCCGCCTCGCTGCCCGGGTCGACGTCGAATACCGCGATGCCGTAACCGGGCGAGGCGTCGCGCCGCGCGGACCACGTCGCCGCCTCCACGGCGCCGTCGGGTCCGGCCGCGCCGTCGGGGGCCCGGCCGTCACGGGCCGGCCCGGCCGGCCAGGTGAGGACCCGGGCCAGCCGGGGCGCGCCGTCCGCGTGACCGCCGAGGCCGGCGGACCCGCCGGGGCCGGCCGCGTCGCCGGTTTCTCCGGGGCCAGGGCCGGGGCCCGGGCCGGCGCAGCCGAGGACCAGGTGCACGGTGCCCTGGCTGGTGTCGAACACACCGCTGTCCACGGTGGTCACCGGGTGCGGCCGGCGGGTGTCGGCCGCGGCGCCGGGCATCGCGCCAGGGACGACCCGGGTGTCGAGGCGGGCACTCGCGCCGAGGACAGCTTCCGCGTCCGGGCCGGCTCCCGCGTCCGGGACCGCACCCGCGTCCGGGCCGCGGACCGGGAAGGACCGCTCGTACCCGTGATCGTGCCCGGACAGCACAAGGTCGACCTCGTAGATGTCGAACAATGGCAGCCACTCCCGGCGGATGCCCAGGTCAGACCCGACGCCCTCCGCCGCGGACGAGCAGGCGCACTGGTGCAGCTGCACGACGATCCAGTCGAGCGAGGCGTCGCCGCGGGCGGCCGCCAGGGTCGACTCAAGCCACCTGGTCTGGGCGCCGCCCGAGTAACCGCGCCCGGAACCCGCGGTGCCCGCCGCCTCCGCGGGCAGCATCGCCCCGCCGGCCCCGCCGGCCGCGCCGGGCGCGTCCTGGTAGGCGACGTCGTCTCCGCTCAGGCTGACGAACAGCGCCGTGCCCACCCGGAACGCGTACCACCGGCCCTCGAGGCCGCCCATGCCGTTGGCGGGGAGCGTGTACCGCGCGAGGAAGGAGGCGAGCCCCTGCTCCCCGTCGCCAAGCCCGAGTGCGTGGTTGCCGGGCACCGGCAGCCACGGCCGGTTCGCCGCTGACGCCTGGACGTTGTTACCGAAGTCCCGCCAGGCCTGCGCCAGTGCGCCCGGGGCCGGGGCGGCCGGGGTGAGGTCGCCGTTGTCCAGGTGGAAGAGCGGCTGGAAGGTCTCCACCGCGCCCGCCGCGTAGGCGGCCTGGCCGCTGTCCCAGGAAGCGCCGGGCCACCCGGGCGACGTCCCGAGGTCACCGAAGCTGGTGAAGCGGAAGGCGGCGCGCCCCTCGGGCGCGGTGGTGAACGTGGCGCTGAACGGGTCGGCCGCGTTGGCATCGTTGTCGGCGGTCACCGCGTACGCGTAGGTCGCGCCGGGACGCAGCCGGTCCACGAGCGCGTGGTAGGACCAGGTGACGACGCCGCTGCCCGGGTCGGCACAGGCGCGCTCGGTGGCGGTGATAACCCGCTGCCCGATCCTGACCCGGGGCCGGTCCGCCCGGCCGGCCGACGCCCAGGACACCACGACGGCTCGTGCCGGGTCGTCGCCCCAGGTGAGGTGGATCTGCTCGGGGGTGCCGTCCCCGGGCCCCGGGCGGCCGCGCGCCGCGCCGCGGGACGGGACCGCGGTGGCGGTGATCAGCCCGGTGGTGCCCGCGGCGATCACCTGCCGCCTTGACAGGGCGGACCCCGAGTCATCTGACATGCAGAGACTTTGCCGCCCGCCGGTAAACGACTGGTGACGGCAGGGATGGTAGCGCGTACCGATCTTGATGAATATTGAGGTGAAGCGTGCGGGCAGGTGAGAACGGTACCGATCAGCCAGGTTGCTCCTGGTCGCGGAACCAGTCGGTCAACTGGGCCCGCGAGGAGAAGCTCAGCTTGGCGAAGATGTGCTCGATGTGCGAGTCGACCGTGCGCTTGGACAGGAAGAGCCGCTCGGCGATCTCCCGGTTGCCGAGCCCGCCGGCGACCAGGCAGGCGACCTCGAGCTCGCGCCGGGTGAGCGACCGTACGTCGCTGCCCGGCACGGTGCCGGAGACGGCGAGCGGCGAGCCGTCGGGCACGGCAGGCACCTCGCCCCGTGCCGTCGCGAGCGCGGCGGACAGCGGCAGGGCGGCGCCGTGCCGCAGCAGCGCAGCGAACCGCTCCTCGCCAAGCGCGGAACGCGCCGTCGTGGTGACGCGCTCCCTGATCTGCGTGTAGGCCGGCCCAATGAGCACCGGGGCGTTCAGCAGCGTCCACAGCGTGTCGGCCGCCCCCCGCAGCACCACGGCGCGTTCCAGGTCCCCGGTGCTGACCAGGCATGTCGTCAGCAGGTCGAAGCACATCGCGATGGTGTGCAGGTCCCCGAGTTCCGCCTTGGTCCGCAGGCAGGCGAGCGCGTACTCGATGGCCGCGGGGAGGTCGCCGGCCCGCCAGCGCGCCCCGGCGCGCGAGATAAGCGCGGTGCCGCGCGCCCACTGCTCGCCGAGCTCCGCGCAGCGGCGCAGGCACTCCTCGGCGAGCTTGTCCGCCTGGTCAGGGTCATTTGTCAGCAGGCAGACGGCGACGAGCCTGCCGTAGCTGGCCAGGGCCAGCGGGTCGGCGAACCCGATCCGCTGGTAGCTGGCCAGCGCGGCCTCGTGGCAGGCGCGCGCGGCGGCCAGCTTGCCCGCGCGCAGCGCGAGGACGCCGCGTGCGTCGGTGACGTGCGCGGTGAGGTTCTCATCCGCCGCGGCCTCGGCGAGCGCGGCGGCCTCGGTGAGCAGCCCCCCGCCGCGCGCCAGGTCACCCTGGTGCACGGCGAGCACGCCCGCGCCGAACACCGCCCAGGCGTGGTCGCTTGACCCGGGGTTCACCCCGAGCGCCAGCTCATGCCAGCGCCTGCCCTCGGTGAACTGCCCGGTCATGTACCAGTAGGGCAGCAGCAGCCGGGCCATCCGCAGGCCGGCCGGCGCCTCGCCCGGCTCGGTGAACGAGAAGCCGAGCGCCGCCCGGAGGCTGGCGGTCTCCGTGCTCAGGCGGCGGAGCCAGCCCGCCTGCTCCGCGGTCATGCTGCCGGCCGCGGCCCGTTCGGCGAGCTCAAGGAAGTAGTCCCGGTGCCTGGCCCGGATGCGCCTGGTGGCTTCCTCGTCGAGCAGCTCAGCGCCGAACTCCCGCATGGTGTCGAGCATCCGGTAAAGGTCTTCGGGCAGCGAGGAGTCCGCTTGACCGGGACCCGACTGCGCGTCCGATACGATCGCCTCGCGATCGGACGCGTCCCGGGGCCTCGGGGGGGTTTGGGGGGGTTGCCCCCCCGGGCTAGCGGAGTGGGGGGTCGCCTCCCCGGGAGACAACAGCACGACCGACTTGCCGGCGAGCCGGCGCAGCGTTTCGCCGGCGCCGGGCCCGCAGACCCGCTCGGCCGCGGCGAGCGTGAAGGAGCCGGGAAACACGGAAAGCTCCGCCCACAGCCGCTGCTCGGCGGGGGTGCACAGCTCGTGGCTCCACGCGACGGCGGCCCGCAGCGTGCGGTGGCGTTCGGTGGCGGTCCGGGCGGTCCCCAGGGCACGGAACCGGTCGTTCAGCCGGCGGAGGATCTCCTCGGCCGGCATGCCGCGCAGCCGGACGGCGGCGAGTTCGAGGGCCAGCGGCATGCCGTCGAGCCTGCGGCACAGCTCGGCGACGGCGGGGGTGTTCTGCGGGGTGAGCGCGAAGTCGGGGACCGCGGCCTGCGCGCGGTCGACGAACAGCGATACCGCGTCCGTGCTGGCGGCGGACGCGTCGTCCGCGGGCAGCTCGAGCGGCCCGATGAGCAGCGACTGCTCGCCTGGCGCGTCAAGCGTCGCGCGGCTGGTCGCCAGGATGCGCAGCCGCGGCGCGGCCGCGAGCAGCAGCGCGGCGAGCTCCGCGCAGCCGGCGGTGAGGTGCTCGCAGGTGTCCAGGAGCAGCAGCAGCTCGCGTTCCGCGAGGCTGTCCGCCAGCGCCCGCGCTGGGTTGCCGGTCACGTCATCGGGCAGGCCGAGCGCCTCGGAGACGGCGCGGGGCAGGAGCTCGGGCGCGCGCAGCGGGGACAGCTGGACCAGCCAGCAGCCGTCCGCGAAGGCGTCCCGCAGTCCAGCGGCCGCGTGCAGCGCGAGCCGCGTCTTGCCGACTCCGCCGGGCCCGCGCAGGGTGACCAGGCGGCGTCGTTCGAAGGCTTCCCCGATGGCCGGCAGTTCCCGCCGCCTGCCGACGAACCGGTTGACCTCTGCGGGGAGGTTGTCCCTTCGCTGGCCCCATGTCAGCGCGGTCACGATGTCCCCTGGATACATCGGCCCGGTGTGTCCGGCCCGCTACAAACGTTTGTGGTCTCGGTGGCATCGTACATCGGTGGGCCGGCCGGGGCCCGGGAACCAGCGATCCCCGGCGGACCTCGGCCCGCCCGGCTCTGGCTAGAGCTTCGTCCAGGCCTCGGTGAGAACCGAGCGCAGGATCTGCTCGATTTCGTCGAAGTGCTCCTGGGTGCAGATCAGCGGCGGCGCGAGCTGGATCACCGGGTCACCGCGGTCGTCGGCCCGGCAGACCAGGCCGGCGTCGAACAGCGCGTGCGACAGGAAGCCGCGCAGCAGCCGCTCCGACTCGTCGTCGTTGAACGTCTCCTTGGTGTTCTTGTCCTTGACCAGCTCGATGCCGTAGAAGTAGCCGGCCCCGCGGATGTTGCCGACGATCGGCAGGTCGGTGAGCTTGTCGAGGGTGGCCCGGAAGCCCGCCTCGTTGGCCCGCACGTTGCCGAGCAGGTTGTCCCGCTCGAAGACGTCCAGGTTGGCGAGCGCGACGGCGGACGATACCGGGTGCCCGGCGAACGTGATGCCGTGCAGGAACGTGGCTCCGCCGGTGAGGAACGGCTCCATCAGCTGGTCGCGCACGATCATGCCGCCGAGCGGCGAGTAGCCGGAGGTGACGCCCTTGGCGAAGGTGATGATGTCGGGCTGGTAGCCGTACCGTTCGGAGCCGAAGTAGTAGCCGAGCCGCCCGAACGCGCAGATCACCTCGTCGGAGACGAGGAGGACGCCGTACTTGTCGCAGATTTCCCGCACCCGCTGGAAGTAGCCGGGCGGCGGGGTGAAGCAGCCGCCGGAGTTCTGCACCGGCTCGAGGAACACCGCCGCGACGGACTCGGCGTCCTCGCGCAGGATCGCCCGCTCGATCTCGTCGGCGGCCCAGACGCCGAACTTGGCCTCGTCGTCGGCGACGAACTCCGGCGCCCGGTAGAAGTTGGTGTTCGGCACGCGGATGCCGCCAGGCGGCAGCGGCTCGAAGTCGTGCTTGATCGCGGACAGGCCGCAGACGGCGAGCGCGCCCATCGAGGTGCCATGGTAGGCGTACTCGCGGCTGAGCACCTTGTACCGGCCGTGCTCGCCTGTGCGCTTGAAGTACGCCTTGGCCAGCTTCCACGCCGACTCGACGGCCTCGGAGCCGGAGGTAGTGAAGAACACCCGGTTCAGGTCACCGGGCGCGAGCTCCGCGAGGCGGGCCGCGAGCTGCACCGCCGCCGGGTGCGCGTAGGACCACAGCGGGAAGTAGGCGAGCTCTGAGGCCTGCTTGGACGCGGCCTCAGCCAGCTCGGTGCGGCCGTGGCCAACCATGGAGACGAACAGCCCGGCGAGCCCGTCAAGGTAGCGCTTGCCCTTGTCGTCGTAGACGTACGGCCCCGACCCGCGCACGATCACCGGGACGTCGCCGTTGTTGTAGGACGACATCCGGGTGAAATGCATCCACAGGTGCTGCTTGGCTGCGGCCTGGAGCTCGTCAGAAGAAAGGGTCACCGTGTCCCCCATGTGTAGGTCTGCTTGCATAGCTTGAGGTAAACAAAGGTCTCGGTTGACGTGACCGACGGTACCCCGCGTACCTGACTGAGAATCTCAAGGAGATGGTCGTCGTCCTCGCAGACCACCTCGAGCAGCAGGTCGAACGACCCCGCGGTCAGCACCACGTAGTCGATCTCCTCCATGCTCGCTAGCTGGTCGGCGACCCGCTGCAGGTCGCCGTCGCAGCGGATGCCGATCATGGCCTGGCGGCGGAAGCCGAGCATCAGCGGGTCAGTCACCGCGACGATCTGCATGACGCCGGTCTCCTGCAGCCGCTGCACGCGCTGCCTGACGGCGGCCTCGGAGAGCCCGACCGCCTTGCCGATCGCCGCGTAGGACTGGCGGCCGTCGGCCTGCAGCTGCTCGATGATCCGCTTGGAAATCTCATCCAGCGCCGGCGTGACGACGGGGCCGCCGCCGCGCGGGCCGTGGGCCATCCGATCACATCCCTTCCCGGTACGTGCCTGGTACGTGCCCGGGACTACGAGGCCGGCCACCTCCCTCAATATTTGTCACCGAGATCGCCTCTGTCAACTAATTTCGTAGATAAGCGTGCAATATTCAACGGATTCGCTTGTCATGCTGGGCCAACTTTGCGAAGCTGCATGGCAGGCCCGCCGGTGGCGGGCCCGGTGACGATGGAGGCTGGGATGGCGCACGTGAGGCTGCGCAACTTCGTGAACGGCAAGCACATGGACCCGTGCGAGGGCGGTTACAGCCACGTGGTCGACCCGAGCACCGGCGAGGCCTACGCCGCGGCGCCGGTGTCGTCGGCCGCCGACGTGGACGAGGCGATGCGCGCGGCGCGGGCCGCGTTCGAGACCTGGCGGGACACCACGCCCGCGGAGCGCTCGCTTGCCCTGCTCAAGTTCGCCGACGCGGTGGACCGGCGCGCCGCGGAGCTCACCGAGGCCGAGTGCCGCAACACGGGCAAGCCGCTCGCCATCGCGAGCACCGATGAGGTGCCGCCGAGCGTGGACCAGCTGCGCTTCTTCGCCGGGGCGGCCCGGGTCCTCGAGGGCCGGTCGGCCGGCGAGTACCTGCGGGACCACACGTCGATGATCCGCCGTGAGCCGGTCGGCGTCTGCGCGCAGGTCACCCCGTGGAACTACCCGCTGATGATGGCGGTGTGGAAGATCGGCCCCGCGCTCGCGGCGGGCAACACCGTGGTGCTCAAGCCGTCGGACACCACCCCGGTCTCCACCCTGCTGCTCGCGGAGATCGCCGCCGAGTTCTTCCCGCCCGGCGTGTTCAACGTGATCTGCGGCGACCGGGTCACCGGGCGCGCGATGGTGGTTCACCCCGTGCCCGCGATGGTGTCCATCACCGGCTCGGTGCGGGCGGGCACGGAGGTGGCGCGCGCCGCGGCCGGCGGCCTCAAGCGGGTGCACCTCGAGCTAGGCGGCAAGGCCCCGGTCATCGTCTTCGACGACGCCGACGTCGAGGCGGCCGCCAAGGGCATCGCGGCGGCCGGCTACTACAACGCTGGCCAGGACTGCACCGCCGCCGCCCGGGTGATCGCCGGGCCGGGCATCGCCGCCGACCTGGCCGACGCCCTGGCGGAGCAGGCGCGGGCGACCAAGACCGGCGGGCTCGACGTGCCGGATGCGGACTTCGGCCCGCTCAACAACCCGGGCCAGCTTGCCCGGGTGTCCGGCTTCCTCGACCGGGTGCCCGCGCACGCCACCGTCGCGGCCGGCGGGCACAAGGTCGGCGGCCCGGGGTTCCTGTTCGAGCCGACCGTGGTGTCCGGGCTGGCGCAGGACGACGAGATGGTGCAGGACGAGATCTTCGGCCCGGTCATCACCGTGCAGCGGTTCTCTTCTGAGGACGAGGCGGTGCGGCTGGCCAACGGCGTGCAGTACGGCCTCGGCTCGAGCGTCTGGACCCGGGACCACGGCCGCGCGATGCGGATGAGCCGCCGCCTCGACTTCGGCGTCGTGTGGGTGAACACGCATATCCCGTTCACCGCCGAGATGCCGCACGGCGGCTTCAAGCACTCCGGCTACGGCAAGGACCTGTCGATGTACGGCTTCGAGGACTACACCCGGGTCAAGCACGTGATGTCGTACCTCGGTTAATTCAACGGAAAGTAGTGATACCGCTACGACCTGCTATTACCATGGGGCTAACTTAATCCTCCAGTTACCCCCAACTTCACGCGTGAGCGGGACGGCGGGAAGCCGTGCCCCCGGGTAGCGGTGACCCGGCACGTGGGAAAGAGGTACCGCTCGTGAACAGGAACAGGCAAGTCGCCGTCATCGCGGCGCTCGCTGTCGCAGGCCTGCTCGGCGGCTGCGCCGTCCCGTCGTCGTCGGGGCCGATGAGCTCAGGCACGGGACCGGCCTCCGCTGCGGGCTGCGCCGGCGGCGGCGCGGGTTCCGGCGGCACCGGGTCCGGTGCCGCGCCGCTGCAGGCGATCCAGTTCACCGGCGACGGACACGGCTGGGCGGCGGGCGCCGGCCGTATCCTGGCCACCAGCGATGGCGGCCGTACCTGGACCAGGCAGTACGCCGGCCCGGCCGTGCTCGGCCAGCTGGACTTCACCGGCACCGCGGACGGCTGGGCCGTCGGCCCAGGTGCGCTGCTGCGGACCACCAACGGCGGCGCCAGCTGGACCGCGCTCAATGAGCCCAGGGTGAACGGGCACTGCGTGTCCGTCTCCGCGGTGCGCTTCGTCTCGCCCGTCCTCGGCTACGCGATCGTCGGCAACCCGGCGGCCGACGGCGCCGGCGAGCCGGCGACTGGCGGAACAGGGGCCGGCGGCCGGCTGCTGCGCACCACCGACGGCGGCGTGACGTGGGGCCCGGCGGCTGGCGCGCCCGCCGGGGCGCAGGCGGTCTGCTTCAGCACCGCGCAAGACGGCTACCTGGGCGTACCGGGCCGGATCTGGCGCACCACCGACGCGGGCGCCACCTGGTCGCCGGCGTTCACCGAGCCGCCCGCGTCGCCCGGCCAGCAGGCCGGCCGGGCGGCGGGCGACACGCCGGAGCTCGGCTGCGCCGCGCACCGCTCCGCCTGGGTGCTGTTCCTCGGCAGCGGCACCGCGATGATGCACGCCCCCTACCTCGCCTACGCCACGCAGGACGGCACCAGATGGCACGGGGTGATGGAAGAGCCGATGCTCGAGTCCGCGATGCGGCCCAGGCTGCACCTCCCGGCGGGCCCGGGCTCCGAGCCGGGGCCCTTCAGCGTGATCAGCCCCGGCGCCGCCGCGTTCGTCGGCTACACGCCGCCGGCCGGCGGCTGGGGCGCGGCCCCGCTCATCCTGGCCACCGACGGCGGCACCGTGCTGAACAGCGAGGGCGACATCCCGGCCATCAACGAGCCGCTCGCCGCCGCATTCCTCACCCCGGCCCGGGGCTGGGTGGCCGGCGAGAACCTCAAGGCGCACACGTTCTCCATCGAGGCCACCACCGACGCGGGCCGCACCTGGACCACCCAGTTCACGGCAAGCTAATTCCGGTCGTGCGGCGTCACGCGCCGCGGGCCCGGGCGGACGCCTCGGCCGACGTGACCACCGGCACGATCTCGAACTCCACGAGGTCGCTCCACCGCTGCGTCCACGCGGCGAGCAGCGCCGGGTCGTCAGTCTCCATGAGCTGGAAGCACCCGTCCATGCCGTCCGCCGTCACCCAGCTGTCGAGATAGGCGAGCCCGTCCGGTAGCATCCGCCCGCTCGCCGCGAACCGCTCGTAGACCGGCCCGGGCCCGTCCAGGTACTGCTCGATCACCATGTAGAGCATGAGTGCATTGTCGTCCAGGCCCGCCGGGCACCGTGCGGAACCCTGGCAATTGCGGCTCGGTCCACGCCTACGGCACCACGCTGGCGCCAGCAGCAGGGGAGTCAACCGGACGGTTCGTCCGGCGCCTGCTCTTGGCCGCTCAGATCCTCGGCCCCGGGGGCGCCCTCAGCGCCCGCGGAGGCGCCCCGGGCGCCCTCGCTGGCCGGCTCGCCCTGCCGGACCAGGGCCACTACCTCGTGCCTGAAGCCGATGTTCGGCCCGCCGATCAGCTCCCAGGCCCGGGCGATCCCGATGAAGAAGCAGACGATGACCAGGATCGCGAGGCTGTTCACCGTCCCGAGGTCACCCGGGTGATGCTGCACGTCGATGCCGCTCATCAGCTGGAGGACGAACGTGACGCCGAGCCCGGCGAGAAAGGCGGCGTCCCGCGCCATCGGCCACCGCATGTGCCTCACCCGGATGAGCGATAGCAGCGACGCTAGGACGAACAGCAGCCCGAGTACCCCCACGATCGTCGCGGCGAGCGCGATCTTCTCACCAGGGACCAGCGCGAACAGCGACACTGTCAGGGCGTTGATGAACGAGGTCAGTGCCGCGTTCGCGCGTATCCGGTGCAACTGCCCGGAGACCTCGGCCGTGGCCAGCCGGGTCGCCGAGACGGAGATGGCCACGAAGAGCAGCCCGATAAGCGCCCCGGCAACCCCGGAGCTGGCCAGGAAGAAGTCGTGAATGTCTGCTGGAACCACCGGACGATCCTCCCACGCGCGCCAGCCCGCCGCCGCCGCCGGCGCTCAACTCGCCGCGCGTCTGGCGGGCGAGACGGGGATCGGTGGAACACGCATCCGTTCGGGATGCCGGGTTTGAACTGCTGGGCTCGGTAAGGTGAGGGGCATGGACATCACGAAGCCGGAAGTGGACTTTCCTGAGGGCACGCCGCCCAAGACGCTTGAGGTCACCGACATCTGGGAGGGCACCGGCAAGGCCGCCGGCGCCGGGGACACCGTACAGGTTCACTACGTCGGGGTCGCCTACTCCACGGGGGAGGAGTTCGACGCGAGTTGGAGCCGGGGCGAGCCGCTTCAGTTCCGCCTCGGTATCGGGCAGGTCATCCAGGGCTGGGACCAGGGCGTGCAAGGCATGAAGGTCGGCGGCCGCCGCAAGCTGGTCATCCCGCCCGACCTCGGTTACGGCAGCCGCGGCGCGGGCAACGCCATCAAGCCGGGCGAGACCCTGATCTTCATCTGCGACCTCGTCTCCGCCTGACATCGCCTAGCCAGGACAAGCATCGGATCACGGCCGGCCGGAGCACAGCGAAAGCGCGGCGCCAAGGTCAGTGAGGGTGCGCAGTGCCCCGAGGCACTGCGCACCCTTATTCCTGCTGCCATGTCCCCGCGGGCTCACCTGCTTGCTGCGTAAGCACGGCAGCGAAGAGGAAGATGCTCCCATGCCCGTCACCCGCAACCTCGCTGACTTGCCGACCCCCGCCCCCCTGGTGGACGCCGCTATCTTGGCGGCCAACCTGGCCCGCATGGCGCAGGCGTGGCCCGGCCAGCGCCTGCGGCCGCACGTCAAGGCCCACAAGTGCACCGAGCTGGCCCGCCAGCAGCGCGCCAGCGGCCACCCCGGCTTCACCTGTGCCACCATCAGGGAGGTGGAAGGCATGGTCGCGGCCGGCCTGGGCCAGGACCTCCTGCTGGCCAACGAGGTCCTCGACGCCTCCCGCCTGGGTGCCCTGGTCACGGCAGGCGCCCGGGTCACAGTAGCGGTCGACTCGCCCGCCACCGTCCGCGCCGCCAAGCAGGCCGGGCTGCGCGAGGTCCTCATCGATGTCAATGTCGGCCTGCCGCGCTGCGGCTGTTCTCCCGGTGACGCCGGTTCCCTGGCCGAGTTGGCCCGCGGGGCCGGCCTGGAGGTGCGGGGGGTGATGGGCTACGAGGGCCACACGATGCTGGTGAGCGACCGGGCCGACCGGGCCCGTCAGGTAGCCCGCAGCATGGCCTTGCTTGAGCAGGCCCATGATGCGGTGGGAGGCCCGGTGCGCTCGGCCGGCGGGACGGGCAGCTGGGACCTCAATGCCTTCGCCACCGAACTGCAGGCCGGCTCCTACGCACTCATGGACACCGCCTACGCCGCCATCGGCGTGCCCTTCGGGCAGGCCCTGACCATCCTGGCCACCGTGATCTCGGTCAACCCGGGCGGATGGGCAGTAGCCGACTGCGGGCTGAAGGCACTCGGCATGGACCACGGCAACCCGTCGCTGTCCGACGGCTCAAGCGTGTGGTTCTGCTCCGACGAGCACATCGTCTTCTCCCCGCCCGACGGCCAGCCGCTCCCCGCGGTCGGCGACCAGGTCCGGGTCCTGCCAGCCCACGTCGACCCCACCATGGCCTACCACGAGCGCCTGTACCTGGTAGAGGGCGACCGGGTCCTGGAGGCATGGCCGGTAGACCTGCGGGGCTGGTAAAGACACGGCGATT
>Ga0265338_10001353_pt1 | contig 39954 bp, 37 predicted proteins | sample 42126metaG_FD_193579 | JGI IMG/M metagenome (GOLD analysis project Ga0265338, IMG submission 193579) | Rhizosphere microbial communities from Carex aquatilis grown in University of Washington, Seatle, WA, United States - 4-21-26 metaG | ecosystem: Host-associated > Plants > Roots > Rhizosphere... | reverse complement strand
GTCGTATCGTAATGTCAGTTATTACGATACGACGCCACTGAAAGCGACCTTGGAGCGGCTATGCGATTTCGACCGGATCAATTCCGGCGAGACGCGTGTCTCGGTCGGGGCGGTAAACGTCGGGACCGGCAACTTCGTTTATTTTGACAATACCAAGATGACCTTGCGCGCCGAGCACTTCATGGCGTCGGGCGCATTGCCGCCCGGTTTCGCGGCGGTCGAAATCGACGGGGAGTATTACTGGGACGGTGGACTGGTCTCGAACACGCCGTTGTCCGAGGTGCTGCAGGCCTCGCCACGGCGCGACACGCTGGCGTTTCAGGTCGACCTGTGGAGCGCGGTCGGCGACGTGCCGACCACGATGGGCGCGATTAATGAGCGGGCCAAGGACATCCAGTATTCGAGTCGTACCCGCATGGTGACGGACGTGTTGAGCCGTTCGCAGTTATTTCGGCGGGCGATGCGCGAAGTGCTGGAGAAAGTGCCCGAGGACGTCCGCAAGACTGACAGATGGTGCCAGCTCGCCGAGCAACTCGCTTGCAGTAAACGCTACAACGTCGTGCATCTGATTTATCACGACAAGGAGTACGAGGGCGACTTCAAGGATTTCCAGTTCGGCACGCCGACCATGCTCGAACACTGGGACAGCGGCCTCGACGATATTCGGCATACGCTGAAGCAGCCAGGTTGGCTCGATCTGCCCGATAACGGTACCGGCTTCGTGACGCACGATATTCACCGCCGCCGCGAATAAGCGAGCCGAACAAAAAAATCCCCGCCTGACGTCAACCCGGCGGGGATTTTTTCTGCGGTCGTCCGATCAGGGCAGCCGCGGGCTACCCAAGGACAACAACCGCCTAGAGCACCGCGACAATCGCTTTCGCGACGGCGTCGATGTTCTTCGTATTCAGCGCGGCGACACAGATACGGCCGGTGCCGACTGCGTAAATGCCGAACTCGTCTTTCAGGCGCTCGACTTGCGCTGCATTCAGTCCGGAGTACGAAAACATGCCGCGCTGCTTGGCGACAAAGCCGAAATCGCGCTTGGCGCCATAGGCCTTGAGCTTTTCGACCAGACTCACGCGCATCGTGTGGATCCGCTCACGCATTTCGCCCAACTCGTCTTCCCACATCGCGCGCAGTTGCGGGCTGCTCAGCACAGCGGCCACGATCGAGCCGCCGTGCGTCGGCGGGTTCGAGTAGTTGGTGCGAATCACGCGCTTGAGCTGCGACAGCACGCGAGTGGTCTCGTCCTTGCTGATGGTGGTAATGGTCAGCGCGCCCACGCGTTCGCCGTACAACGAAAACGATTTCGAGAACGAGCTCGAAATAAACACGTTGATGCCCGTTTCGGCAAACATGCGCACGGCCGCGGCGTCCGCATCGATGCCGTCCGCAAAGCCTTGATAGGCCATGTCGAGGAAGGGCACCAGCGAGCGCGCCTGGACCACTTCGGCGATCTTTTTCCATTGTTCGACCGTGAGATCGACGCCGGTCGGATTGTGGCAGCACGCATGCAGCACGATGATGGTGCCGGCCGGGTAGCTGTTGAGCGCAGCGATCATCGCGTCGAACGCCACGCCATGGCTGGCGGCTTCGTAATACGGATAATTCACCACCTCGAAACCCGCCGCTTCGAACAAGGCGCGATGGTTCTCCCAGCTCGGGTCGCTGATCGCGACTTTCGCATCCGGATTCAGGCGCTTGAGGAAGTCGGCGCCGATTTTCAGCGCGCCGGTGCCGCCCAACGCTTGCGCGGTCACGGCACGGCCTTCGGTGACGATAGGCGAATCGGGACCGAGCAACATCTTCTGCACGGCGGTGTCGTAGGCGGCAATCCCTTCAATCGGCAAATAACCGCGCGGCAGGGCCGCTTCGGCGCGTGCTTTTTCGGCTTCGCGCACGGCGCGCAGCAGCGGAATGCGGCCTTCGTCGTTGGTATAGACGCCTATGCCCAGATTGGCTTTGGTCGCACGCGTATCGGCATTGAACGCTTCGTTAAGACCAAGAATAGGATCGCGTGGGGCGAGCTCGACGGATGAAAACAGAGTCATTTAACTGCTCGGGAGTGAGGGAACCGGGATTTGACAGAGGGGCTAGAATAGACGGCTGAGGATTTCTCAGCGATTGCTTAGCTCTTGGCAAACAACCCCACCATTCTAGCGAAGATGACCGATTTGTGCGAGATTTCAGGCGAACCCGGCCTACCTGAGCCGGATGCCACGGAAGCGAACTTCGTGACCTACGAAGGTTCGCCCTTCCAGCTTTATCAACCGTATCCGCCCGCTGGCGACCAGCCAGAGGCGATCCGGCAGCTTGTCGAGGCGGTGGGGGACGGCTTGTCCTTTCAGACCCTGCTGGGCGTGACCGGCTCGGGCAAGACTTTCACGATGGCCAATACGATTGCGCAACTAGGCCGTCCGGCGATCGTTTTCGCCCCGAACAAGACCCTGGCGGCGCAGCTCTATTCCGAATTTCGCGAGTTTTTTCCGCACAATGCGGTCGAATATTTCGTTTCTTACTACGATTACTATCAACCTGAGGCTTATGTGCCTCAACGCGACCTGTTTATCGAAAAAGATTCCTCGATCAACGAGCATATCGAGCAGATGCGCCTGTCGGCGACCAAAAGCCTGATGGAGCGGCGCGACGTGGTGATCGTCGCGACCGTCTCGGCCATCTACGGTATCGGCAATCCGTCCGAGTATCACAAGATGGTCCTGACGCTGCGCACCGGCGACAAGATCGGTCAACGCGAGGTCATCGGGCGGCTGATCGCGATGCAATACTCGCGCAACGACAGCGATTTCCAGCGCGGCACGTTCCGCGTGCGCGGCGACACGATCGACATCTTCCCGGCTGAGCACGCCGAATTGGCCGTGCGCGTGGATCTGTTCGACGACGAAGTCGATACGCTGCAGCTGTTCGACCCGCTGACCGGGCGGATTCGGCAAAAGATTCCGCGCTTTACCGTCTATCCGTCGTCGCATTACGTCACGCCGCGCGATACCGTGATGCGCGCAGTCGAGACCATCAAGGACGAACTGCGCGAGCGGCTCGAATTTTTCCATAAGGACATGAAGCTGGTGGAGGCGCAGCGGCTTGAGCAGCGCACCCGGTTTGACCTGGAGATGTTGCAGGAGTTGGGGTTCTGCAAGGGCATCGAGAATTACTCGCGGCATTTCTCGGGCTCCGCGCCTGGAGACCCGCCGCCGACCCTGGTCGATTACTTGCCCGCCGACGCGTTGATGTTCTTCGACGAGTCGCACGTATTGATCGGCCAGTTCAACGGCATGTACAACGGCGACCGCGCACGCAAGGTCAATCTGGTCGACTACGGCTTTCGCTTGCCGTCGGCGCTCGATAACCGGCCGCTCAAGTTCGCCGAATTCGAGCGCAAGATGCGCCAGGCGATCTTCGTGTCGGCCACGCCTGCCGATTACGAAGCCAAGCATGCCGGCTTGGTGGTCGAGCAACTGGTGCGCCCGACCGGACTGGTCGATCCGGAAATCGAAGTGCGCCCGGCGCGCACCCAGGTCGACGACGTCTTGTCGGAAATCCACCTGCGCGTGAAGGCAGGGGAGCGCGTGCTCGTAACGGTATTGACCAAGCGCATGGCCGAGCAGTTGACCGATTTCCTGGCCGAACATGGCGTCAAGGTGCGCTATCTGCATAGCGATATCGACACGGTCGAGCGCGTCGAAATCATTCGCGATTTGCGGCTCGGTTCGTTCGACGTGCTGGTGGGCATCAACTTGCTGCGCGAGGGGCTCGACATCCCGGAAGTATCGCTGGTAGCGATCCTCGATGCCGACAAAGAGGGTTTCCTGCGCGCCGAGCGCTCGCTGATCCAGACCATCGGCCGCGCAGCGCGCAACGTCAATGGCAAGGCCATCCTGTATGGCGACACCATGACCGAATCGATGCGTCGCGCGATCGGTGAAACCGAGCGGCGCCGCGCCAAGCAGGTGCAACACAACCTCGACCATGGCATCACGCCACGCGGCGTGATCAAACGCATCAAGGACATCATCGACGGCGTCTACAACGTCGACGAAGTGCGAGCCGAGGCGCGCGCGGAACAGGAGCGCGCCAAGTTCGAGGACATGAGCGAGAAGCAGATCTCCAAGGAAATCAAACGACTGCAAAAGCAGATGATGGATTTCGCCAAAAACCTCGAGTTCGAAAAAGCGGCGCAGGCGCGCGACCAACTCACGTTGCTGCGCGAGCGCGTGTTTGGGGCCAGTGTCAGCGATCATGTCGAGGGCGCGAGCTAAGCGGTCCGATTCGAAAGTCTGATTCAACGTTGCTGCAAGGCTAACTCAGCGTTGCTGTGTCCCCCGCCTATCCTTGCATTCGCCGCGGTCGAGTGCAAGCATAGGCCGCTTTGCGCCAGTCCTTGCCGCAACGCAAATTCGCCTCGATCGCGTCGTTCGGCGCAATCTTCCTACCTTCGGCTTGCCCCTCCAGCAAAATCCCGGATATAATAAGAATCATTCGCATTAGCATTTGTCACTATCCTGTGATAGCGCGCTTGTCTTGCGAGAATGCGCCCCCGCACTTTCTCTGAGGAAAACTTCATGCATCCCGTTTCAGTTCGTGTTGCCCGTCTTCTGGTCGCCGCCGCGGTGAGCGTGGCGCTGCCCGCGATGGCAGCGGAGTATCCGATCGGCAAACAGCATATCGAAGGCGGAATGGAACTGGGCACGGTGTACCTGCAGCCGATCACGATGGACCCGGAAGGCATGATGCGCAAAGCGTCGGATTCGGATATCCACCTCGAAACCGATATTCATGCGGTCAAGAACAATCCGACCGGTTTTGCCGAAGGCGACTGGATGCCTTATCTGCAAGTCAACTATGAGCTCAGCAAGGTCGGCACCACTCAATCGGTCAAGGGCGTGCTGATGCCGATGGTGGCTAATGACGGCCCGCATTATGGCGACAACGTCAAACTGTTCGGCCCGGGCAAATATCACGTGAAAATCATCGTCGCTCCGCCGGCGACCATGGGCGCGGCCGCGTTCGGTCGTCATATCGACAAGGAAACCGGTACCGGCCCATGGTTCAAGCCGTTCACCGTGGAATACGACTTCCCGTTCGCCGGCATCGGCAAGAAGGGCGGTTACTGAGCGCAACCGAGCGCATCCAAGCGCAGTACGCGTTTAGAACGCCAGCAAGTGGAAAACCAGCCCGCCCATGAAACCCGGAACCTCGATGATGTTTAGACGCTCTATTGCTGCGCTTTCGTTTATGGCCATGTGTTCTACGCTGCTGCCGGCGATGGCGCGGGCCGAAGACCTGCCTACATACCGGCTTGAACTCGCCGACGGCAAGATTACGCCGGCGCGTCTCGAAGTGCCGGCAGGCAAGCGCTTCAAAATAACGATCTTCAACAAGGGCAACAGCGCTGTCGAGTTCGAGAGCGTTCAACTGCGTAAGGAAAAAGTCTTGGCGCCCGGCGCCGATTCTTTTGTCGTGGTGGCTGCGCTCGAGCCGGGCGAATACAAGTTCTTCGATGATTTTCACCAATCGACCGGGCAGGGCGTGATCGTCGCGAAGTAGGAGAAGGAGCGGGCATGGAGCAGATACTTTTTGTCGTCTGGCGCGAGAGCGTCGAAGCGTTGCTCGTGGTGGGCATCTTGTACGCGTGGCTGAAGAACGGCGATGCGGCGGCACGGCGCGCGCTGCCCTACCTATGGATAGGCGTGGCCGCAGGACTCGTCGCAGCGGTGGTGCTGGGCGCCGTGTTGATAGGCGTCACGGAAGAGTTGACCGGTACTGCGCTCGATGCATTTCAGGCGGCCATGGTACTGGTCGCGGCCGTGCTGATCGTGCAGATGGTGCTGTGGATGAAGCGGCACGGTCGCACGCTCAAACGCGATATGGAAAAAGCCCTGGAGGCCAACACCCGGCGCGAAAATCACTGGGGCATCGCCTTGCTGGTGGCGCTCGCCATCGCCCGCGAAGGCAGCGAGACGGTAATCTTCCTTTACGGGCTCGGTTTCGGCCAGAGCGGCCACATTACAGCGGCGATGTATGCCGGCGTGTTCGGCGGTTTGGCACTCGCGTTTCTAACGTTTTATCTGCTGCAACTGGGCGGCCACCTGTTTTCGTGGCGCCGATTTTTCCGCGTCACCGAAATCCTGCTGCTGTTGCTGGCCGCTGGCCTGCTTGAAAACGGCGTCGACAAGCTGATTAGCCTGGACTGGTTGCCGACGCTGATCGATCAGTTCTGGAACACATCGGCCGTGCTGGACGACGGCAACGGGATCGGCGCTTTCATCGCTACGTTGACCGGCTATCGTGCGCATCCTTCGTTGCTCAATGTGCTGACCTACGCCGCGTTCTGGCTGGCGGTATGGTTCTTGACGCGTCGTGCCGGCAAGCCCGCTGGCGCGCCCAACACCGCGCTGACCGGCCGCTGAACCGAAGATGAGACGATCGCCCCGCCAATGACGTTTAGACAATCTGCGCCGCCCGCGCCAACCTCCGCTTCTGCTTGCGTGCCCGCGCCTGGTCTGCTGGCCAGCCTGGGCGAGTGGATGAAGCGGCACGATCGCGCGATCAGGCGGGTACAGTGGTTCATCATCCTCGTCTATGCGGTGCTGATCGTGGTTCCCGTACTGATGCCTTTGCCGGACGACGCGGCGCATTTGTGGAGCAACCTGACACTGGCGGCCCAGTTCGTGTTCTGGGGCATCTGGTGGCCCTTTGTGCTGCTTTCGATGGTGCTGCTCGGCCGTATCTGGTGCGGTGTGCTGTGTCCGGAAGGGGCGCTGTCTGAACTCGCCAGCAAGTACGGCCGGGGCCGTGCAATTCCGCATTGGATGCGCTGGCGCGGTTGGCCGTTCGCGGCGTTCGCGCTGACGACGATCTACGGTCAACTGGTGAGCGTGTATCAATACCCCAAGGCGGTGATGCTGGTGCTCGGCGGTTCCACCGTCGCGGCCATCGCGATCGGCCTGATCTATGGACGCGAGAAGCGGGTCTGGTGCAAATATCTGTGTCCGGTCAATGGCGTGTTCAGCTTGCTCGCGCGGATTTCGCCGTTGCATTACCGTGTCAACGAAGCGGCTTGGCGCGCGTCGTACACCAAAGGCGAGCATGGGCACCGCGTGATTCCGGTCAACTGCGCGCCGCTGGTGCCTTTGCGCGCGATGGAGGGCGGCGCCGATTGCCATATGTGCGGCCGATGCAGCGGGCATCGCGAAGCGGTGCAGCTCACGCCGCGCTCGCCGTCCGACGAGGTGGTGCGGCTAGGCGAAAGCAAAGCCAATCCGTGGGATTCCGCACTGGTGCTGTACGGCCTGTGCGGCATCGCGATTGGTGCGTTCCACTGGAGCGCCAGCCCCTGGTTCGTGGCCCTCAAGCAGATGAGCGCGGGCTGGCTGATCGACCGCAATATTCTTTGGCCGCTCAGCACCGACGTGCCGTGGTTCGTGCTCACCCATTACGCGGACCAGAACGACGTGTTCTCGTGGCTCGACGGCGGCATGATCCTCGGCTACATCGTCGTCACCGCACTGGTCTATGGCACGGCACTGGCGCTGCTGCTTGCAGCGGGCAGTCGTATCCTCGGGCCCTGGCGCTTGAGTCGTTTCCATCACCTGGTGCAAGCGCTGATTCCGGTGGCTGGGTGCGGTGTGTTCCTGGGCTTGTCGGCCACGACATTGTCCTTGCTGCGTGCCGAGCATCTCTGGCTCGGTTGGGCACCGTATGTACGCTGGACCTTGCTGATCGGCGCGAATGCATGGACTGCGTGGCTGGCATGGGGCGTGAGCGGACGTCACAGTGCGCAGCGGGTTCGCCGTTACGGCGCGCTGGCGTGCACCGTGGCGGCGCTGCTGGTGGTCGATAGCGCGTGGTGGCTGATGTTCCAGGTCTGGTGAGCGAAAAGACGCAGGGCGATGTGCGTAGGGCGACGTGGCGCGATGGCGAGTGTGAGGTAAGATTGCGGATCGGCATCGTGTGCCGTTTTGCTTTCAAGCCCAATCACCAAGGTCAATCATGAAAACCAAAGTCATACTCACCGCAGAAGACGCCAAACTCATCGCCGAAGCCGCAGAGCAACACGCGCGCGACAACAACTGGGCCGTCGTGGTTGCGGTGGTCGACGATGGCGGTCACCTGCTGCATCTGCATCGCATGGACGGGGCCGCACCCATTTCGTCGACCATCGCTCCGGGCAAAGCGCGCACCGCCGCGCTAGGCCGCCGCGAAAGCCGCATCTATGAAGAAGTGATCAAGGGTGGCCGTACCGCGTTCCTGAGCGCGCCGCTGGAGTCGATGCTCGAGGGCGGCGTGCCTATCGTCCACGAAGGCGAAGTGGTGGGTGCGGTCGGCGTGTCCGGTGTCAAGTCGGAACAGGATGCGGAAATCGCGAAGGCTGGGATCGCCGCGCTCTCCTGAACGCAAGTGCAGGGCGCAGAAAAAAACCAGCTGATGCTGGTTTTTTTTATCTGGCGCTAACTTTGGCACCTACGCTTGCGGCGGCGTTCAATGCAACTGCTGCACCGTCAGGCGACCGGTTTGCGCAAATTCGCGAATCAGCCGAACCGTGTCGATATCGGCTTCACGGTATGCCGATTTCACGATTTCCATCGTGCGATGCGCTTCTCCGCTGGCTGCTTCGGGCAGTGTCGTTTCGTATTTGAAACGCACGAATAGCTGCAGCGCGTCGGGCTGTTCTATCGTCATGGTCAGCGAGCCGCCGACATGGTCTTCGGTCGCGGCAATGTCATAGCGCACGCTGATGCCGGGCGCGAACGTCACGTAGTCGCGCACGGACGCCGGCCCATACGACAGCTCACGTTCGAAGCCCAGCCCCGAGCGGGAAAGGATCGTACAGCTTTCGAGCCCGAGCACGAATAGCTGCGGCTGTTCCGCCCGCAATACCAGTCCTGCCCACAGTTGCTCGCGCGTGAGCGTATCGAGCAGGGGGTTCAGCGGGTCGTTGATCTGCACCAGATGTTCGTAAATCATGCTTGCGTACAACCTTTTCGGATGATGTTATCGATCAACATAAGGGAAAAGTACGCTCATGGCAACGACAACGCTGCCAATTCCTGCGTTCAGAGCGCCGCAAGGCCACTCGTGATCGCAATGGGCTGAGTCAGCGTTTTGTGCACCGGGCAGGCATTGGCGATCTGCAGCAGACGTTCACGCTGTTCGGCGCTCAGTGCGCCATGCAATACGATCTGCCGATCGATCGCCGTACCGGTAGTGGTCTTTTCCAGCGACAGCTTGACGTCGACATCCTCGAGCGGCCAGCCTTTGCGTTGGGCATACATTCTCAGCGTGATCGCGGTGCACGAACCCAACGCGGAGAGCAGCAATTCGAAAGGCGCCGGCCCCGTATCGCCACCGCCCTCGGCTTGGGGTTCATCGGCGTGCCACACGTTGTTGCCGCCCCGATGCGTGACCAAGTAAGGCACGGTGCCAATTTGCGAGGTGATTTGCGTCATGAGTCTGCTCCAGTCCAGGGTCGTCGGTTATCGAAGCCGTGGCGCAGCGTATCGTGGGATGCCGCGATACCCCCGCGGTACCCCACGATACGCTGCGCCATGACAAGCTTCATTGTCGCCGATTCGCCCGGAATTCGCGCTAATGAGCGATCTGGCCCATCCGGCCGCTCTGGAAATCGATCACCGCCTGATGGATTTCGGCTTCGGTATTCATCACGAACGGGCCATAGCGCACCACGGGCTCGTTCAGGGGAATGCCGCCCAGCAACAGCATGTCGAGCGGCGCGTCTGCACTCGCGGTGATCTGCACCTGTTCGCCTTCATCGCCGAAAATCACCATCTGCTGCGCTTGGCCGGCCACCGGCTGCCCGTTGTCGTCGACACCGAACGTGCCGCTGCCGCTGAGCGGATAGGCAAACACGCGATACTGCGCGGGTACGGGCTGGGTCAAGGTCGCCCCCGGAGCCAGCGTGAAATGCTGATACAGGATGGGCGTGCGCGTATCGATCGCGGCTTTGACGCCTAGCGCCTCGCCCGCGATCACGCGCACCTTGACACTGCCGTCGGCATTTTGTCCGGTCGGAATCTGCGCGCAGGGGACCTCCTGGTAGCGCGGCGTCATCATCTTGTCGCGGCGCGGCAGGTTGACCCACAATTGCAACCCGTGCATGCGGCCGCCACGGCGCGTGAATTCGGGTTCCGGCATTTCGCTGTGAACGATGCCCGCGCCGGCCGTCATCCATTGCACGTCGCCGGCGTTCAATTGGCCGCGATGACCTTGCGAATCGGCATGCTCGAACGCGCCATCGAGCATATACGTGACGGTTTCAAAGCCGCGATGCGGATGATCGGGCGCGCCTTTGGCTTCGCCTGGCGCGTACTGCACCGGCCCCATTTCGTCGAGCAGCAGAAAGGGATCGAAATCCATCATTAGCCGCGTCGGAAACGGCCGATGCACGACAAAGCCGCCGCCTTCCGTCGTGCGCAAGGCCGGCACGAGACGCTTTACGTTACGAGTTGTGGACATTAAACCAAACCCTCCATAGCCCAGCACATTAACCCTTCGGACGTAGACGCGATAGATCGCAGACCGGTCGAATGGCGCTAAAATTGCAACATTTGCGTATTATAAGAATCGCGAGCCCCCTGCGCAGCCTGATACCGGCAATAGATTGTTCTATAAATGGAACGATATGGACATAGATACTCATAACTTGAACGACCTGATGTACTTCGCCCAAGTGGTCGAGCATGGCGGTTTTTCTGCGGCCGAGCGCGTGCTGGGCATTTCCAAATCGCGCTTGTCGCGGCGCTTGTCCGAACTGGAAGCGGCGCTGGGCGTGCGGCTGTTGCAGCGCTCGACGCGCAAGCTCGCGCTGACCGAAGCCGGCGAGATGTTTTACCAGCGTTGCCAGGCGATGCTGCAGGAGGCGCGAGGCGCCGTGCGCGCTGTGTCGCAGATGAGTGCATCGCCGCGCGGCAATGTGCGCGTGAGCGTGCCGGTGACGATGTCGCAGATGGTGCTTTCGCACATCCTGCCCGATTTTCTTGCGCGCTATCCGGAAGTGCGGGTGACCATGCGTGTCACCAATCGGGTCGTCGATCTGTTCGAAGAACCGGTCGATATTGCCTTGCGGGTGCGCTCCGAGCCGCCGCTCAGCGCCAATATCGTGGTGCGGCCGCTGTGGCGCACCACGCAATTGCTAGTCGGTGCGCCCAGCTTGCTGCAGAAGAATGCGGTGCCGCTGGTGCCCAGCGAACTGCTGCAGTATCCGACGCTCGACACGCCTACCGGCGACGGCCGGCACATCTTCCGCCTGACCGCACCCGACGGGACGGTGCACGACGTCGAGCACGAACCGCGATTGGTGACAGCGGACCTGACTTGTATTCGCGAAGCCGCGTTGGCGGGCCTGGGCATTGCCGTGCTGCCGGAGATGTTGTATCGCGACGCCTTGTTGAGCGGCAAGCTCTCGCCGGTGATGCCAGGCTGGCTCTTGCCGCCGCCTCAGCTTTACGCGGTGTTTCTGAGCCGCCAGGGGATGATGCCCGCCGTGCGAGCGTTTGTCGATTTTTTGGTCGAGCATCTGGCGGTCGATGGCACGTGCGTGACCAGCGGGGCTTTGGGGAATGGCGAACCGACGGGTCGCGTCTTGCCGCTTGATGCCAAAAGCGGATCGAAGGCGCTATCCGAACGCGCCGCGGTGCAAAGGGCGTGATTTAGGATTGCGCTTTGTCCGCTTCGATCTCTACCGGTTGCGAGTCCACTTGCGCATCGATACCGAGCGTGGCGGCGAGCCGATGTAGAGCTGTAGGGTCGCCCGTCGAACATAAGTGCACCTGCGCCCGTCCTGCGGTATCGGCGAGCAGGGCTTGTGCTCCGAGCACGCGCTGCAGTTGCCGGGCAATCGCGGCACCGCTATCGATCAGCGTAAGCCGCTCGCCAGCCAAACGCCTGATCGCTTGATCGAGGAAAGGGTAATGCGTGCAGCCCAGCACAAGCGTATCGGCGCCAGCGGCCAGAATTTGCTCGAGATAATCTTCGAGCAAAGCCCGCACGTGAGGCGAGCCGGTATCGCCTTGCTCGATCGCGTCGACCAAGCCGTTGCCCGCAACGCAGACGAATCGGCAATCGCCCGAATGCCGAGCGAGCAACGCCTGAAAGCGCGCGCTGCGCAGTGTGCTCGCGGTGGCCAGGACACCTGCAATGCGCGTTTTGGAAACGAGTGCCGCCGGTTTGACCGCCGGCTCCACACCGACCACCGCGATATTGCGTGCGGCAAGATGAGTGCGCAGGTGCTGGATAGTCTGAGCGGTCGCCGTATTACAGGCGACCACCAGCGCCTTGACGCCTTGGTCCAATAGCCACTCGCTGATCGCCAGACAACGCGCAACGATATACGCATCGTCGCGCTCGCCATACGGCGCATAACGCGAATCGGCCACATACAGCAACGCTTCCTGCGGCAGCAGCGTGTGGATCGCGCGTAGCACCGACATGCCGCCGACACCGGAATCGAAAATGCCGATCGGCGCTCTCAGACGCGCTTGCACGGACACATTCGACGCCATACTCGGCGACGCTGTCGGGGACGCGTTCAAAGGCAGCGTCAGACAGTCGTGACCGGAATCTTGCCGATCTTGGCCTGCCATTCCTTCGGTCCGGTCTGATGCACCGAGGTGCCGGTCGAATCGACCGCAACCGTGACCGGCATGTCCTGCACGTCGAACTCGTAGATCGCTTCCATGCCGAGATCCGCGAAGCCGACCACACGCGAAGTGCGGATCGCCTTGGACACGAGATACGCCGCGCCACCCACCGCCATCAGATAAGCGGCCTTGTGCTTCTTGATCGACTCGATGGCGACCGGGCCGCGTTCGGCTTTGCCTATCATCGAAATCAAGCCGGTTTCGCCCAGCATCATGTCGGTGAACTTGTCCATCCGCGTCGAGGTTGTCGGGCCTGCCGGGCCGACCACTTCATCGCGCACCGGGTCGACCGGACCGACGTAGTAAATCACCCGATTGGTAAAGTCGACCGGCAGCTTTTCGCCACGCGCCAACATATCGGCGATGCGCTTGTGAGCGGCGTCGCGACCCGTGAGCATCTTGCCCGACAACAGCAGCGTCTGGCCCGGCTTCCAGCTGGCCACTTCGGCGGCGGTCAGCGTGTCGAGATCCACGCGTTTGCTGGTCTCGGTATTGGCGACCCATTGCACCTTCGGCCAGGCATCCAGCGACGGCGTTTCGAGCTGCGCTACGCCCGAGCCGTCCAGCGTGAAATGGGCATGGCGGGTGGCCGCGCAGTTCGGGATGATCGCGATCGGCTTGCTGGCCGCATGCGTCGGTGCCGCGAGGATCTTGATGTCGAGCACGGTGGTGAGGCCGCCTAGGCCTTGCGCGCCGATGCCGAGCGCATTCACTTTTTCATACAGTTCGACGCGCAGTTCTTCGATCCAGTCTTGCGGGCCGCGCGCGATGATGTCCTGGATGTCGATCGGGGCCATCAGCGATTCCTTGGCCATCACCATCGCTTTTTCGGCCGTGCCGCCGATGCCGATGCCGAGCATGCCTGGCGGGCACCAACCGGCGCCCATCGTCGGCACGGTCTTGAGTATCCAGTCGACGATCGAATCGGACGGGTTGAGCATCGCGAACTTCGACTTGTTCTCCGAGCCGCCGCCCTTCGCGGCAACCTGCACGTCGACCTTGTCGCCCGGCACGATCTCGTAATGGATCACGGCGGGCGTGTTGTCCTGCGTGTTCTTGCGTGCGCCTTCGGGCGGGCTGACGATAGACGCGCGCAGCACGTTTTCCGGCAGCATGTAAGCGCGTCGCACGCCTTCGTTGATCATGTCCGTCAGGCCCATCGTCGCGCCATCCCAGCGCACGTCCATGCCGACCTTGATGAAGACGGTGACGATGCCGGTGTCCTGGCAAATCGGGCGATGGCCTTCGGCGCACATGCGGCTGTTGGTCAGGATCTGCGCAATCGCGTCCTTGGCTGCCGGGCTTTGCTCGAGCTCGTAAGCGCGGCCGAGCGCGGTAATGTAATCGATGGGGTGGTAGTAACTGATGTGCTGCAGCGAATCGGCAACGCTCTGGATCAGGTCTTCTTGCTTGATGACGGTCATGACAAGATTTTACGGAAGGGGGATCGGAGACGCGCTGTTGGAACGCGCGCGGCAGTTAAAAGCTGCGTGATTATACAGGTATGTCGGCATGCGGCGATTGTACGAGGCGGCGCCGACGTGGGTCCATTTGCGCACGGCCGCCGCGAGGGAAGAGGGTGTCCGCACGGCACGAGCGGGTGTGGGTAGGGTGAGGATAGCGGGTAGATAGGGTGTTCTGGCTGCGAGTTGCCGGATTCCCGCGTAAGCTATGGGTAAGGCGCCTCGCTTATTGTTACGCCACAGTTTGCGTATTGACGGAACGATGGGTGGAGACAAGAAGGTAAAGGCAACGGGCCGTGCAACGAGTCCGACATAATCAGGTCAGAGCAGCCAGGACGGTGCGCCATGCAGCGCGCCAGTCAGGCAGAATCTGACGCAGTTTTTTCCATAATCAAGGAGGGGGATACCATGTCCGCCATAGAATCGACGTTGCAGGAACATCGCATTTTCACGCCGCCGACTGGCCTTGCCGCGAAGGCGGCGATTTCCGACATGGACGCCTATCTGGCGTTGACGGCCGAAGCCGAGAAAGACTACGAAGGGCATTGGGCGCGGCTCGCGCGCGAGGAGTTGAGCTGGCACAAGCCGTTCACCAAGGTGCTGGACGAAAGCCGTGCGCCATTCTACACGTGGTTCGAGGACGGCGAGTTGAACGCGTCGTACAACTGTATCGATCGGCATCTGGAAAACGGCTTGGGCGAGAAAACCGCGCTGATCTTCGAGGCCGATGACGGTGCCGTCACCACAGTCACTTATCAGGATCTCTACCATCGGGTCTGCCGCTTCGCCAACGCGCTGAAGGCGCGTGGCGTAAAGAAAGGCGACCGCGTGGTGATCTATATGTCGATGTCGATCGAAGGCGTGGTCGCCATGCAGGCGTGTGCGCGCATCGGCGCCACGCATTCGGTGGTATTCGGCGGGTTCTCGTCCAAATCGCTGCAAGAGCGCTTGGTCGATGTGGGCGCCGTGGCCGTGATCACGGCTGACGAACAACTGCGCGGTGGCAAGGCGCTGCCGCTCAAGGCCATCGTCGACGAGGCGCTGGCGATGGGCGGCACCGATGCGGTCCACACTGTGATGGTCTATCGGCGCACCGGCGGCAAGGTTGCGTGGGACGAGTCGCGCGACGTCTGGCTCCATGACATCGTGGCCGCTCAGCAAGACACCTGCGAACCGGAATGGGTGGGCGCGGAACATCCGCTTTTCATCCTCTACACATCGGGCTCGACCGGCAAGCCCAAGGGCGTGCAGCACAGCACGGCCGGCTATCTGCTGTGGGCCGCGCTCACCATGAAGTGGACCTTCGACCTGAAGAAAGACGACATCTTCTGGTGTACGGCGGACATCGGCTGGATCACCGGCCACAGCTATATCACCTACGGTCCGACTGCCTTGGGCGCCACGCAGATCGTCTTCGAAGGCGTGCCGACCTATCCGAACGCCGGGCGCTTCTGGGACATGATCCAAAAACACAAGGTCACCATCTTCTACACGGCCCCGACTGCGATCCGCTCGCTGATCAAATTGGCCGACGCCGACAAGAAAGTGCATCCGTCCAGTTTCGACCTGAGCAGCTTGCGCATCCTCGGCACAGTGGGCGAGCCGATCAACCCGGAAGCCTGGATGTGGTATCACAAACATGTGGGCGGCGAGCGCTGCCCGGTGCTCGATACCTTCTGGCAAACCGAAACCGGCGGGCACATGATTGCGCCTTTGCCGGGCGCCACACCGCTGGTGCCGGGCTCATGTACGTTGCCGCTGCCGGGCATCATGGCCGCGGTCGTCGATGAGTCGGGCCAGGAAGTGCCGAACGGGCAGGGCGGTATCCTGGTGATCAAGCGCCCGTGGCCGTCGATGCTGCGCACCGTGTGGGGCGACCCGGAGCGGTTCAAGAAGAGCTATTTCCCGGAAGAGCTCGGCGGCAACCTTTACCTCGCCGGCGACGGCGCGATCCGCGACAAGGAAACCGGCTACTTCACGATCATGGGCCGCATCGATGACGTGCTGAACGTGTCGGGTCACCGGATGGGCACGATGGAAATCGAATCGGCGCTGGTGGCGCATCCGCTCGTGGCCGAAGCGGCCGTGGTGGGGCGTCCGGACGACACGACGGGCGAAGCTGTGGTGGCGTTCGTCGTGCTCAAGCGCGACCGTCCGCAAGGCGATGAAGCCAAAGCGCTGGCCAACGAATTGCGGCAATGGGTCGCCAAGGAAATTGGCCCGATCGCCAAGCCCAAGGACATACGTTTCGGCGAAAACCTGCCGAAAACCCGTTCGGGCAAGATCATGCGGCGCTTGCTGCGTAGCTTGGCCAAAGGCGAGGCAATTACCCAGGACGTCTCCACTCTGGAGAATCCGGCGATCCTCGGCCAATTGGGCGAGTCGGTCTAGACACAGGCCGTTTGTTGTTTAGCGGGGCAGATGCGCGGTCGCTACCAATTGCTTAGTGCCGCGCTTTTTGTTAAACAGGCGCTATGACCGTGCCGCCGACCCCCGCAGCCTCTTCCTCATCCGTGCGCCCCGTTGCCCCCGCAACCGGGGCGGCTGCGGCACACGCTCATCGGCAATACTGGCGCTACAACCTTATCGCAATGGCGGTCATGTTCGTCTTGGGCGGTGCAATCTCGTTCGTGGTGCCGCCGTTTGCCGACGATTTGGCGGGTGTCCGTTGGCGTGGCTGGCCGTTGCCTTACTATCTTGGCGCGCAGGGAGCGACGCTCTTGTATCTGCTGCTTATCGTGGCGTATGTCGGGCTGATGCAGGTGGCTGACCGTCGGCTCAAGGCGGCCCTGAGCGCAATCGCGGCGCTTGAAGCGGCAAGCCAGTCCGCTGCGCGTGCGGCTGCGGCTGGGCGCGATCGATGATGTACGCCCGATGACGCGCACCCAGCGCTTGATGCGCAACTACGCGATCTACGCGTTCGCGTTCTACTTCTTCGTCTGGTTGATGGGGCGCATCGAGCGCAGCACCGGCCCGGGCGTATGGGTCGGCTACGTATTCCTGTTCGTGACGATAGCGGTGTATGCGGTGATCGGGCTGCTCGCGCGCACGTCGGATATCACCGAGTATTACGTGGCCGGGCGCAGCGTGCCTTCGTTCTTCAACGGCATGGCGACTGCGGCCGACTGGCTCTCTGCAGCCTCGTTCATTGGACTGGCGGGGTCGCTTTACGCGACTGGGTATGAAAGCCTCGCGTACATCATGGGCTGGACTGGCGGCTTTTGTTTGGTGGCGTTTCTGCTCGCGCCATACATGCGCAAGCTTGCGCGCTACACTTTGCCGGATTTTCTCGGCACCCGCTATGACAGCCGGCTGGTGCGGTTGATCAGCGTCTTCGCCACTGTGCTGTGCTCGTTCGTTTACCTGGTCGCGCAGTTGCAGGGGGTGGGCCTGATCGCCACGCGCTTTATCGGCGTGGACTTTGAAATCGGGATTTTCTTCGGACTGGCCGGCATTCTGGTGTGTTCGTTTCTGGGAGGCATGCGCGCGGTGACGTGGACCCAGGTTGCGCAATACATCATCTTGATTGGCGCGTTCCTGATTCCGGTTTCGATGATCGCGCACAAGGACGGGTTAGGGTGGGTGCCGCAGTTTAACTATGGGCGCTTGATGCAGAAGGTGGAGGTGCTCGAAGCGCAGGTGAGCGACTCGCCGGCCGAGCAGGAGGTGCGCGCTGGTTTCGAACAGAATGCCGCCGCGCTGCAAGAGAAGATCGATCGATTGCCGGGTTCGTATTTGAATGAACGGGCGGATTTTGAACGCGAGCTCGACGCGTTGCGCGCGCATAGCGGGCCGCTGCCCGAAATCAAGACCTTGGAGCGCAGGCTCGCGGCTTATCCGAAAGACGCGTCCGATGCTGCGGCACAATGGGGCGAAGAGCGGGACGAATGGCGTTTGCGTGCCCAGCCGCCGCAGCCTAACCTCGAGCCGTTTTCCGCTCGCAGCGATACGGAACGCAGGGAACACAAGATCAACTTCCTGGCGTTGATGGTGTGCTTGATGGTGGGTACGGCGAGTCTGCCGCATATCTTGACGCGGTATAACACCACCACTTCGGTGGCTTCGGCCCGGCGGTCGGTGGGGTGGACATTGTTCTTCATCGCGTTGTTCTATCTGACGGTGCCGGTGCTGGCGGTGCTGATCAAATACGAAATGCTTACGCATATGGTGGGGCAGCATTATGCGAGCCTGCCGACCTGGATTATTCCGTGGCGCAATCTTGAGCCGCATATGATCAGCATTGTCGATACCAATCACGATGGTGTGGTGCAGTGGGCGGAGATCGCGATGCATCCGGACATGATCGTGCTCGGTGCGCCGGAGATCGCGGGTTTGCCTTATGTGCTTTCGGGGCTGGTGGCGGCGGGGGCGTTGGCTGCTGCGTTGTCGACGGCTGATGGGTTGTTGCTCACGATTGCGAATGCGCTTTCGCATGATGTTTATTACACGATGGTCGATCAGACGGCGAGCAGCCAGAAGCGCGTGATTATTTCGAAGATCTTGCTGCTGGGCGTGGCGCTGTTGGCGGCTTGGGTGGCGTCGCTTAATACCGGCAATATCTTGTTTCTGGTGGGGGCGGCGTTTTCGATCGCGGCGTCGAGCTTTTTTCCGGTGCTGGTGTTGGGGGTGTTTTGGAAGCGGATGACCCAGCGTGCGGCTGTGGCGGGGATGTTGGCGGGGTTGGGGATTTGTGTGTTTTATATTGTCACGACGTACCCGTTTATCACGCATATGACGGGGTATGTGGGGGCGAGGTGGTTTGCGATTGAGCCGATTAGCTCGGGGGTGTTTGGGGTGCCGGCGGGATTCCTGGTGGCGATTGCTGTGAGCTTGTTGGATCGTCGGCCGGATGAGCGTAGTTTGGCGTTGGTGGATTACATACGGCAGCCTTAGGTGGTTGTTTGTGGGGTGATTTGCGGATGAGGTGGCCACAGCGCCGCGGAGTTTGCTATAATCCGCGTCCTAACGGAGGGATGGATGAGCGGTTTAAGTCGCACGCCTGGAAAGCGTGTATAGGTTAATACCTATCCGGGGTTCGAATCCCCGTCCCTCCGCCAGGAATGTCTGCCGTGCCCTTGTCGTAAAAGGCTCTCGCCTCAAGCGACCTACGCTTCCCTCCACCATCTCGTCTGCCACTTGCGCAGACTCTACGTTACCTACCATTGGCCGACAATTCCAGTGCGTTCACGATCGCCTTTGGCTGATATTTGGCAACAGCGAGCAACACGCTCGCTAGACCGTCTGGTTCGCGTCGAAGCGCCTCCTAGCTTTCGAGCGTCCGCCTTGAGATACCTGCTTGGCAGGAGGCGCACCGCATGTGACGGAACTCTGGACAAGTCTAACCGTCCGCGGACTTCCAGGCGCCTGCCGCCGCGCCCAAGCCGTGTACACGGCCCCCAGTGCTGAGTGGCGCAGGCCGGAATCGGACGCCTTCGACAGCGGCGAATGGGGTCGACGTTACCCGACTGCGGCGGCTTCCTGGCGACGGGGGAATGAGTGATTCCACTTTTACGTTCCCGCCGTCCGGATGTCTCCGCAAGTTTGTTATTTCTACGTCGAACCACCGACTACACAAACATCCGCCGATAGCATTGTGGTATGTCATCGAGCCCATAACGCAGTTTGCAATAGCGCCGGGTCGCTTCCTTCCGCGCGTCGTCTAATTGATCAAATGGCACAAGATCGTACTTTGTTTCTGCGGGATTTTTGAAAAAAAATTGGAAGCTTGGCGAGGGTTTTATAAATAGATCCCACCCGCCCTCCCGCCTTTCTTCCGGTAAGTTATAGACAAAGCCAAAGAACGGACACGCCAAGATGGCTGCGAGAGACAAGCCGATAAGCACGAATTCACGGCGTATCGTCATGGCGCAGAGAACGCCATATCTCGGCGCATCATATCTGCCAAGATCATCCCATACGCTCCAGGACATGGCCTGTTCGTGCCGTGCATTTGAGCAAACTCCCTATGCCCACCAAGGACTTCGATGCAGAAAAACTCCTTCAATTGCTCTACCAACTTATAAGCAGCATTAATCTGCGGTGTGCTCGGCTCGTCGTGCGCCACGGCAAGCTTGTCATTTTCTATGCCAAACCATTCACGCACCGCCTCTTTAAAGGTGTGCTGGCTTGCTACACCGGGGCTGAATTTTTCGGCTTCGCCACGGACACTAAAATCTGCGAGGAAAACGATGCCGATTACGCCGGTATTGCCCTTTTTGATGTGTGCGCCTTTCTGACGAATATCTAGTGCCTCATAAACCGTTCCCATGCAATCAATCACATAGTGGTAACTAAGTTGGTGAAAATTGCTGAAATCGATATCCTCGGCTTTGCGTATTTGTTCAAGTCCACTGATATCACAACTAAAGCTGTTGCCCGCGTGATGTAACGCAATCGCCGTGTAGTTCCAATCCTCAGACGGATTTTCTGGCGGCATTTTTGCGTGCCAGTCCGAGCGTGTTTTTACGGTGACGCCGCGCCGACGAAGGGACGAAATAATAGCCTCACGAGTCGCGGCGCGATTGTTCACAACAATCTCCACAGCGCAAATTTTGCTGCTATTTTTCTCAGTCGTGCTGTGAGTCCAATGTTCGATTTTGTAGTCTGCTGCCATTTCAAATTTCCGGGCGAAGGTTGCGCAGCGGGGTAGAAAACACGATATGAAAATCGATAGCTTGTTCCCGGTCCGCTGATATTTTTGCGTATCCGAGACTATCCGTCGTGCCCGTTTGTTTGACGCCTCCGACACGTGCCACAAAGTTACGACCGGCGAGCGGCTTGCCGGTCTCGCGATCTCGTACAAGAAACCATTTTGTGTAGTCGGATTGCTTAGATGCAGCCGGGCCCGACGCTGAACGGACGTTTTGTTGTATCGCTTCGATGGCCGTCAAGTCTTGGTCTATGTCGAGAAATATTCCAGGGTTGTCACCCACGATAACCCTGTTTTTATTGCAAGGGCACAGCACTAGGTCACCTTCAACAACCACGTCGCGCGAGTTCTCGGACATTCCCTTACCGGTTCCGAATATTTTGTATGCCCCCTTGCAGTTACCGCAGGTTACCTCATCGCCGTTGAGGGCAACCATTCTCCCGTTATCGTGCATTGTGGATGAGACGGCAATGACAACACCGCTCGTGGTAGTGGGGTCGCCATGCCGTACCGCCGCCTTACGCATTGATGGTCGCTCCGTCCGTAGTTGCTGACGTGGGTAGCGTATAGGCTGGATCAAACGGGCCGAGAATCGGGCAATTGTGATACTCGCTAATCCCGCGTTTGTTCTGCAACGATTCAATGATCCGGTCTCCGTTACTGAGTCGGCTTCCCACCAACGCAATAGGTCTGTCGCCATATGCAGCGGCGACGCCCGCGCCATCGATGATTACCGCTTCGCTACCGTCTTCATAAGTGACAACATCGTCGACGAGGGCAACCGTCAGCCCCGCTATTTTTAACCCGCTTGATACGCCGGTAACGCGTCCACCCTGTTCGGTGAGCGAGCCTATCGTAGCAAACCAGTGCGTTGCCTTAACAGCACGACCAACGTTAGCGGTTTCTGCTTTTTTGACTTCCGACATCGCATCAACTCCCAGAATATTGTTTTACGGATAAAAAAATTCCGGCAGAGCCGAATTGCTCGTTGCCGGATCACACTATCTTAAAATATGTAGTACACCGACCGATTTATATCGTTGTTTTATATGAGGTTATCGTAGCATCAAGTTTTTTTGGTAGAAGCTAGCTTGATCGAGATCGAGCAAGACAATTCTTGTTATTGACTCAGGCCGGCTGCGCCAGCAGTGCAGGGGCGCCTGAGTTACGTCGCGGTGGTATGAGACGTTACCGCGTGGTCATGACGATGCACTGCCGCCAGCGAGCATGCAGAGATCAGGCGTGGGATTTCCAGACGCACTGAGAAGACACCAATGCGCAGGTCAAGAACGAATGACCGGCAGAAGGTGGTCGGCGAGCGGAAGGCGGACAGGGGTGTTTGGGGTGAGCATCGCTCGGTACCGTCGCAAGCCTGCTGCTTGCGGGGTTGGTGTATCGTGAGCTCGATTGGACCAAATTCAAGAAGATACTCATCGATACCGCGCAGAGCAGCGTCATGATTTTGGCTGTCATCGCCTCAGCCATCGTGTTCGGCTACGTGATGACCACGAGCCAGGTCGCCTCCGCGCTCACGAATACGGTCGGGCAAGCGCACGTCTCGCCATGGGTCTTGTTCTTGAGCATCAATTTGCTTTTGATTTTCCTGGGCTGTTTCATGGAGACCATCGCGATTATCGTCGTGACGACGCCGATCCTGATACCCGTGGTCCAGTCCTACCACTGGAACCTGATCTGGTTCGGCGTAATCGTGGTGATCAATATGGAGATGGCCTTGATTCATCCACCGGTAGGGTTGAATCTATTTGTCGTGCAGAGTGTGGCGCCTGATGTGCCTTTGCGTCGCATCGTGCTGGGCACGTTTCCCTATGTATTTATCATGGCAGGTGTGCTGGCGGTTATTGCAGTTTTCCCGGGGCTGACGTCGTTGCTGGGCGGCCCAAACTGATACAAATATGCACAGATCGATAGGTGCGAAAGGAACAATATGAACGGCGAAATTTTCGATTGCGGCGACGTGGACTTGCAGAACGGGGGCCGTCTGAGCGACGCCAGGCTGGTGTACCAAACTGCTGGCCGGCTCAACGCCGCGCGCGATAACGTCATTATCTATCCGACCTCGTTTGGCACACGTCACACCGATATCGCGTGGCTTGCAGGGCCAGGCCGGGCGCTCGACACCGACCGGTATTTTGTCGTCATGCCTAACATGCTTGGCAATGGCTTGTCGTCATCGCCGAGCCATCAGGCACCCGGTACTTTTCCGTCCATTTGCCTGTTCGATAACGTAATGCTGCAACACCGGCTGCTGCGCGAGAAATTCCAAGTCGAACGACTGAAGCTCTCGGTCGGATTCTCGATGGGGGCCCAGCAGGCCTATCACTGGGCGGCGCTATTTCCGGATATGGTCGAGCGCGTCGCGGTCATCTGCGGATCCGCAAAAACGTCACGGCACAACCGGGTGTTTCTCGAGGGCGTCAAAGCGGCGCTCATAGGCGATCCCGCATGGCAGGGCGAGTATTTCCGCGCCGCCGCCGGCCCGGGCCTCAAGGCTATGGGGCGGGTCTACGCGGGCTGGGGCACGTCGTCGCAGTTCTTCCGCGACGAAGAATACCTGCGCGCGGGCTACCACAGTGTCGAAGACTTCATCGTACGCGACTGGGAAGCCTTCTTTGCCCATAAAGACGCTAACGATCTGATGGCCATGATAGGTGCGTGGGAACGCGCGGACATCAGCGCCAATGCCAAATACGACGGCGATCTGGTGAAGGCATTGGGTTCCATCCAGGCATCGGCGCTGATCATGCCGAGTCGCACGGACATGTATTTTTCCCCAGTCGACAGCGAGGAAGAGGTGCGCCTGATGCCCAACGCGGAGTTATGCATCATCGAGACCATTTGGGGGCACCGGGTAAATAATCCGATCCAAAACCCGAAAGACGCCGCTTTCGTAGAGAAGCAACTGGCGCGGCTATTGGGCTCAGCTTAGAAAAATCGGCGCCCCCGGCTGCTGGCCATCCGTCTGCTCCTAGTCGATATCGATCGAGCGGCTCGCGTATCGCGGCGGCTCCTGCTTCGGCACGGTCAACGTAAGCACGCCTCGGTCAAACTTTGCGAGCGTGTGGTCGGGGTCGGCATTTTCCGGCATCGGGATCGTACGCGTAAAGGCCCCATAGGCGCGCTCGAGCCGATAGCAGCCGTCTTCCTCGCTGTGTACATCCTGCTTTTTCTCGCCGCGCAACACCAACGCGCCATCCTCGACCTTGACGTTCACGTCCTCCTGCGCCATGCCTGGCAACTCGACGGTCACGCGCAATATCTTCCCCTCGTCGACCACGTCGATGCGCGGCTGGAAACGCGATGAACTGAAGTCGCCAAACCATCGTTCCAGCGCGCCGCGGCCCGCAAACGGATCGTGGAAGAAATCCTCCATGGCACGCCACGGATCGCGCGAGAAAAGTCGCTGAATGTCGAGCCACGGGGCGCGCCACTGTTCGCCGGCTGGCGGACTTTGCGGGTTGTCCGCATCGGACTTGCGCCCGGCGCCACGCAGAAATTTGAAAGGGTTCCATTTTTTCGGGTCGGTGTTCATCGTAGCCTCCTTGACGCTCGGGCGAGAGAACCGGATGTCCGTCATTGCGCTGACATTGCAACGTTTCAACCGACGTGGTCGGACTGGGTCTTGCGGCGCCGGTCGCATGCCGGCCTCACGTCGTAAATACTGCCTGGGCGAATCTGTAGTATCTCGCCTGCGGGCATCGTGGAGACTGTGCGCTTGCGCACATGCAGACCAGAGAATTGCCGAAATCTGCCGAACCGCGGCTGAATTTTGACCTTAAACTCGACCTCCAAGGCAGGCGCACGATGCGCTACGTCACACTGAGCATTCCACGTCCACGCGGCTGTGCCGAACCGGCAGAATGATCGTGAAAGTCGTTCCGTGGCCGGGCTCGCTAGAAACGTCGATACGCCCCGCATGGCGCTCGATGATGCCGTGAGAAACGGAGAGCCCGAGACCGGTGCCTTGCCCCGGGGGTTTGGTTGTGAAGAACGGATCGAAGATTTTGCTGACGACGTCGGCCGACATACCGGTACCCGTGTCGGAAATTGCAATGGATACGGTGTCGTCCGCACTGTGCGTGCGAATTTTGATCACGCCGTGTTCAGGGATTGACTGGGCGGCATTGACCAATAGATTCATGAAAACCTGATTCAGTTGCGAAGGAAGGCATTCCACTTGTGGCAGGTCGCCGTACTCTCGCACCACTTGTGCCTTGTATTTGATCTCGTTGTGCACGACGTTGAGCGTGCTGTCGATGCCGGCGTGAAGGTCGACAAAATTCCATTCGTCGCCGCTCGGCCGCGAGAAATCGCGCAGGTCCTGCACGATGCGGTGTACGCGCATTGCGCCGTCAATCGATTCGTCAATCAGGACAAGGATATCGTTGAGCACGTAATCGATATCGGCCTCTTCCCGCACTGCGACAATGCGCTCGCGGTCAGCCGGATGCAGCGTTGCGATAACGGATTCGTGGGCAGAGATGACACGGAGCAGATGCTGGACCCAGGTCTTCAGCGTGTTGAGATTGGCATTGACGAAGCCGATCGGATTGTTGATTTCGTGCGCTACGCCCGCTGCGAGCTGTCCAATCGATGCCAGCTTCTCAGATTGCAACAGTTGGGAGTGCGTTTCCTCGAGCTCCTGGATCAATCGGCGTTGCTCTTCCTTTTCCTGTTCTAACCGTGTCTGCGCTTGCTTGCGCTCTTCGATTTCCTGTTCCATTTTATGACGGGTCAGCTGTAGAACATGCGTGGTCCGTTTGTACTGGCGCAGTGCGCCTTCGAGTTCAATGGTCCGTTTCCTGACGAGTTCTTCGAGCGCCTCGGCCGTTCCACGCAAGAGCGTCGTGCGCGCGTCAAAACGCGAAACCATCAATGTCGCGGTCAGCATCGCTAGCGTAAACAAGGCAATGATCGTTGCGAGCCACTGGGCATTGATACCATTGGCCGCGCCGCATATCGATCCCGGCAAGAAATTAGCCGCTGCCATACCGGTGTAATGCATGCCGGTGACTGCGACGCCCATGACGGCCGCCGCGCCGATGCGCATCGAGATGATGTGTTCCCGGCGTGACGCGCTAAGGGTGTGCGCAATCCATAAGGCCGCAGTTGATGCAACGATCGCAACCGCGATCGAGAGGACGAACAACGCCGCGTTGTATTCGATTTCCGGCCACATTTGCATGGCTGCCATGCCGGCGTAGTGCATGCCGGCAATGCCTATCCCCATTAGAACGCCACCGATTATCAGGTGGGAATGCGTTAATCTAGGGCGCGTCACCGCGCTGAGTGCGAAGTAGGAAACCAGAATGGCGATCGCCAGCGACGCTGCCGTGATCCGTAAGTCATATCCCAATGGAATCGGCAGCGAAAGGGCGAGCATGCCGACAAAATGCATCGACCAGATGCCGGTCCCCATCACAGCCGCGCCACCGCCGAGCCACGCATACCGAAGCTTCGGCTCTTCGAGTATTGCGATAAAGCGGGCCAAGTCGAGTACTGTGTACGCCGCCGCTGTTGCGATGACTAACGAGAGGCAGACAAGCCAAAAATTGTATGTGGCATGCATGACAGAAACCGGTTGAGAGTATGTGAGCTGCCAAGCCGCTTGCGCAAGCAGGCGCGTAGTTGCACGCGCGGCTATCGATGCAAGACTGCCGTTTTTCTAAGCAGCGGCCGTGCTCGAATGAACGAGGATGACAAACGGCGTCTTTTCCTGCTCTTCCAGGCGTTGCAGTTGCTCGACTTGATGTGCCGATACCGTGCTGTCTTTAGTCATCAACAACACACCGCGGCGGTTGCGTAAATCGTCGGCAAGTCGCATGCCTTCGGTGAGTTGCGATCCGCTGATCTCCGACACCGGCGTTTTCAGCTTGAGTTTTGAGGGGTCCTCCATCAATACGACGAAACGCTCGATAATCTGCGGGTCATAGCGTATGCCGGTCTGGGTCTTGAGCAGCGCGACTGCCTGTTGCAGCGAGATTGAGTGTTTTACGATGCCGCCATGTTGAAGGTCGTCGAAATCTCGGGCGACAGCCAGGATTCGCGACCCGAGAGGAATGCCGGCACCTGCCAGCCCGTCGGGTGTGCCCCGGCCATTGAATCGCTCGTACTGATGGCGGATGATGTGCGCAACTTGACCCAGTTGGGCTATGGGCGTCAACACCATCTGCGCGCGCAACGGATGCAGTTGAAAAAGATGACTCTCGTCAGCCGACATGCGGTCGAGCGACTTATGCAACAACTCATCGGGCAGTGACAGCTTGCCTATACCGTGCAACAGCCCGGCGAAAAATAGCTCCTGCGCCTGTAGCTCGCTCATATCGGACGCCAACGCGAGGTGTCGAGCCATTTCTCCGATGCGCAGCGATTGGCCGCCCATCACCCCGCAACGTAACTCGATCATGCTCGCGCAAACCTGCACCATTGCAGCGAAATTGCTTTTTAGATCGTGTTGAGCGTCTTCGAGGAACATGACGGTTTGACGAATTTCCTCGGTTCGAGCCACGACTTGGGTTTCAAGTCCGACCGTAAAAGCCCTTAGTTCGTTATTTTGCCTTTCAGTCAATGCAATCAAACGCGCGGTCTCCTTGCGAAGCCGGCGTTGTTCAAGCGCTTGAGCGATAGTCAGCAGCAGGTCATGGTCATCCCACGGCTTGAGCAGATAGCGGTAGACGCCGCCCTCATTGATGGCGTGGACCACCGATTTGATCTCTGAATAACCCGTCAGCAGAATACGTATCGTATCCGGATAGAGCGCCTGCGCTTGTGCGAGGAATTCAGCGCCGCTCATCTGAGGCATGCGCATATCGGAAATAATCAGGTCGACTTCTGTTGAGGCCAGCAGGTCTAGTGCCGCGGCGCCATTTTCGGCCGTGAGGACCTGGTAGCGAGACTGCCGCAGGGCGCGTTTAAGCGCCGACAGTATGCTGGGCTCGTCATCGACCAGCAGCACCACGGGATTTGACGCTTCCGCCGAAGCGGGCAGTTCAGGCTCCACATATGATTTGTTGGCCTCCGAGGACGCGTCCATATCGGAGAATTTCCCCGCTTCGTCTGAATTAATCACGGTGCGCTCCAATTCAGTTTTCTGACAAATCGACCCTGACCGTTCCGCCCGTGTTCAAATTTGTTCCCAGCGCTGAGAGACGGTGATAAAAGATCGGATCGACACGGCACGCTGAATTCCTCGTTTTAATCGTCGATAACGCGACTTGCCGCTTGTGGGAAGACGCAAAATAGTATTCGCCGTTATTTATCGCCTTGAATTGACGTCGATGGGAGTGTTACTGCCCACTGCGGCTCTCTTGGCGAAGACATCCGGCTGCGGTGCTTATTGAGGCTGACTTCCAATCGAGGCTGACGTCCAATCGAGGCTGACTTCCAATCCCATGCCCGCCGCGCCTGCAAAAATCGTTGATGATTGTCTGGAGTATCGATTAACATCATAAGGCGATACCGGCGACCGATAACACTAAATATTATCTTTTTTTGATCTTATTGTTCGGCAGAAGGTGCATAACCAGAAGTTGGGTGCTTATTTATTAATATTTTAAGGCATAAATTTATTTCTTTGCGATAGCGGGGGGCTCGGACCGGCTTCCAGCGCCGATATCAAGACGATTCGCTACGACGAGAAAGCCGGACCGCTGGCACCGCCTCAGCTTCCCTTAAGGCGTACCCTGTAATATGTGCATCTATTTAGAGCATCTCAAAGGACCTGCAATGCAGAAATCGAGCGATACAGGGCGACCGGCTTATGACGGTGGAGCGCGTTTCCTCCACTGGCTGGTCGTGCTTTTGATCTTCACGCAATTTGTTATCGGGTGGACGATGCCCGATATTCACAAGGGTACTCAGCCCGTCGGCCTCATCGCGTGGCATCTTGGCGTCGGCGCCACGCTGATTGCGGTGATGGCCGTGCGCATCGTTTGGCGATTGACCCACTGGCCCGCACCCGCCGATCTGCCGCCGGCGCTTCGCACGGTGTCGAGCATCACGCATTTCCTCTTGTATGCTGCGCTCGCTGCGGTGCCGCTGCTGGGATGGATCAATGCCTCGTCGCGCGGTTGGACAGTCAGGCTGTCGGGCATCGTGCCGTACCCGAGCCTGGTGCCGACCGGTTCCGCGTTTGGCCGCGCGATGGGCGATGTCCATGGCCTAATGGCATGGGCGCTTTTCGCACTGGTTTGCTTGCACGTGGCGGCAGCGCTAATGCACCGCTTCGTACTGCGCGATCAAGTCATGCAGCGGATGTTGCCGTGATGGTGTATCCGCGGTTGCCATAAATAGCAAAGTTGCAAATCGGGTTCGTGGATCTAAAACCATGCGCCCGATGCGCAACATTGCCAACTACGAACGCACCAGCCGCGCAAGCCCGACCGCACGCTCCACGCCCAGCACGATCAGCAGTATCATCCCGATCTGCAGCGCGGATGCGGCAGCAACCACCAGCTGTCCGCCGTTGAACTGCAGAAAACCGAAAATCTCGATCGGCAGCGTCGTCACGCCGGGTCCGGTCAGGAACAGCGCCGTGTTCAACTCTCCAAACGAGACGATGAACGCGAACAGCCAGCCCGAGAGCACACCGGGCCAAATCAATGGCAAGGTCACCAGCAAGAAGCACTTCAACGGCGATGCGCCGAGGCTCTGCCCGGCCTCGTCGAGCGAATAGTCGAAGCTTTGCAAGCTCGCGAACGTCGCCCGGTAGCAGTACGGCATGCCAACCAGCACATGCGCAATCGCCAGTCCAGCAAGCACGGGCATACCAACATAGCGGTAGCACATCAGCAGCGACAGCCCAAGGATGATCGTCGGGAATACCAGCGGCGCCATGTAAAGCGACTGAAACACGCCGCCGATCCGCTTACCGCTGCGCGCGGTCGAGAGCGCCGCCATCACGCCCAGCACGGCCGCGACGATCGACGAGCCGATCGCCAGTTCGATGCTCAGCGTAAAAGCGCTGCGCATCTCATCGCGCGAAAAGAAATCAAAGAACCAGCGCAGCGAAAACCCGGGCGGGGGAATTGAAACGAATCTGACGGTGAGAACGCCGTCACGATCACGATCGCCAGCGGCCCGAGCAACAGGATGAAAACGAGCGCGGTGACCGCCATCAATACGAAATTGCCGAATTTTTTCATCAGCCGCGCCCCTGTACCCGGTGCGGGCGCAGCACGAGCTGGATCAGCGCGCCGGCAATCAACGCGAGCGCGAGCAGAATGAACGACAGCGCCGCGGCCTGCGGCCACTGCAGCGTGCTCACCGCGTCGAACACGGCGCTTACCAGCAGCTTGTAGCGCACGCCGCCCAACAGCGCGATCGTCACGTAGGCACTCAGCGTCAGAAAGAAAACAAGCATCAAACCCGAGGCGACGCCCGGGCTCGACAGCGGCCAGGTCACATGCCAGAACGTGCGCAACGGATTTGCGCCCAACGATTCTGCCGCTTCATGCAAGGACCGGTCGATCGCGGTGAGCGAGTTCGCAATCGAAATGATCATGTACGGCAGCAGGATCGTCAGCAGCCCGATCACGACCGCCTGGAATGTGTCGATGATGCGCAGCGGGAAGTCGATCATGCCGAGCTTGATGAGCACGAGATTGATCAAGCCGTCATGCCCGAGGATCTCGAGCCAGCCGTACGCGCGCACGACGTTGCTGATCATGAGCGGGAACAGCAGCACCATCATCGTCACGAGCCGGCGGCGCGGCGCCATCCGCGCCACGACCAACGCGACCGGGTAGCCGAGCACCAGGCACACGCCCAGCACCGCGGCAGTCACGCCCAGCGTGCGCCGGATCGTCAGCAGCATGAAGCTGTCGGTCAGCGATTGCGCATAGTTGTCGAACGTCGCATGGTTGCCGAACAACTGCGTGCTCGACGGCGACATGAAACTCACATAGAACAGCAACAGCAGCGGGCCGACAAAAAACACCAGCGTCGCGACCAGCGGCGGCGCGGACACGGCCCAGAAAAAAGGCCGGCGATAGAACGGTCGGTCGGTCGACATCATGCGTCTCGCAGTACAACCATGCTCGACGCGGCCCACGCGCAACGCACCTCGCGGCCCGGTTCAAGCCCCGCGGCGTCACGCACGTACGCTTGCATGCGCACGCCCTGGCGTTCCAGGTAGACGTGCGTGGCCGCGCCGCGGTAGATGATCTCGCGCACCGTCGCGGTGACGCTTTCGCGGTTGCCCACGTCGTGGTCAGCGACGATGTCGATCTTCTCCGGGCGCAACGCCAGCCTGACGCGTTCGCCCGTGCTCGCGGTACAGCCGTCGATGCGGATCTGCGCGCCGCCGATATCGATGCGTGCGCCGTCCGCCGACGCGTTCACGACCACGCCATCGACGAAATTGCTGTTGCCGAGAAAGCCCGCGACGAACTCGGTGCGCGGGCTTTCATAGATTTCACTGGGTGTGCCGACTTGCTCGACCACGCCTGCACGCATCACGGCGACACGATCGGACATCGTCAGCGCTTCTTCCTGATCGTGGGTGACGAACACTGCAGTGATGCCGAGTTTGCGCTGCAGTTCGCGCAGTTCGACTTGCATCTCCTCGCGCAGCATCTTGTCGAGTGCGCTCAACGACTCGTCGAGCAGCAGCACGGTCGGATGGATCACCAGCGCCCGCGCGAGTGCAACGCGTTGCTGCTGACCGCCTGACAACTGTTTCGGATAGCGGTCTTCGAAGCCGTTGAGTTTGACCAGATCGAGTGTTTCGCGCACGCGCTTGGCGATTTCGTCGCGTCGCAGCTTGCGCATCTTCAGCCCGAATGCAACGTTTTGCGCGACCGACATATGCGGGAACAGCGCATAGTTCTGGAACACCATGCCGAAGTTGCGCCGGTAGGGCTGGATGTCGGTCACGCGCTCGCCGCGGATGAATATTTCTCCCTGCGTCGGGTGCTCGAAGCCAGCGATCATCCGCAACGTCGTGGTCTTGCCGCAACCGCTGGGCCCCAGCAGTGAAAAGAACGTGCCGCGTGGAATATCGAGGTTCAAAGCCTTGATCGCGACGACGTTTTGATAGTGTTTTGTGACGTTGTCAAAGCGTACGTCGGCTTCTGCCGTGGAGTCCATACAAGGTCCGGTGAAATCGTTCTGCTAATTTGAATCGAGACGATTGATGCGGGCAATCGCTTCGAGGAAACGCAGCGGGAGTTCGATCGAGAGCAGATCCTGCGCCATCGATCGTGCGTCTGTATTCGTATCTGACGGCGGTTGCGTTGACATTGGTGTCGGCGTTGGAGCCTGCGCTCGCGTCGGTTGCGCGGCGAGCGCATCGAGCACGGCAGTCGCATCGAGCAGAACGCGCATGGCGCCCGCACCGCCCGCGACTGGCACGGCGACATCGGCGAGCGCCACGGCGAGCTTGCGCAGCCCCGCGATTTCGCGTTTCAACAGATGTCCAAGCAGATCGTCGGCAGGAGCGAGCGCTTCAAGCGCGTGACCGATAGACTCAAGCAACAGGCCCCGCGCGTTGTGCCATGCTGATCGGCCTACCTCGCCGACGGCACGAACGGCGCCGCCGCCGCGCTGTGGCAGTGAAGCAGGGCGACTCGCTGTACTCGCCGTACCGGTCGCATCCGCCGCGAGCAAATGGTCAATCGCATTAAGGATCAGCCGAAACGATGGGGTATCGTTCGGCTCGTAGTAATCGAGCGTTTGCTCCATCACCGCGCAGCCGCGAATCGGCAAGTAATGCGCGACATAGCTATCGAGCGCGATGTACTTGCGCACGACGTCGCCCATTTCCGGATGCGCCGAGAACAGCACAGCGCGCGCAGCGTTGCGAGTGGTCAGAATCGCCGGCTTGCCGGACATTTCCGCCATGAAGCGTGCCGCGTCCAGCGGATTGTCGATCGGCAGCCGTGCAGGCAGCGTCAATGCGCAAAACCGTGCCGCTACGCCGGTAGGCGCACGCACCGCTTCATAAATCGGGCCGTGGTAATACGGCATTTCGACGATAGGCGCACAGCCGCGTGCAAGCGGACCGTCATCGAGTTCGATCGACACGAGGCCGGCGCCGCTGCGCAGATACTCATGCGAATAGCGCGGGCTCGCATGCGCAACCCCAAGCCAGTGCGGCCGGCCTTCGGACAGATAAAAGGCGCCGCCGCACGACGCAATGCACGCGCCGCCGCGTGCGAGAAAGCGGCGGATCGCACCGTCGATGCCTGCCGTGTTTTCATTACGATCGAGGCCCCATGTCTCGAAGCCGCCGGGCAGCATCAACACGTCGAATTCGTCGAGCGCGCCAGCGGCAACCGGCGCACCGTCCACCACATCGAACGGCAAACCGAGACTCGCAAGACTATGCGCGTAGTAGCCCGAATACGGGTAGGCGCAGGCCGCGCCACCGAATATCGCAATGCGCGGCACGCGAACGACATGAGTGGCGTCGGGCGCCTCGCTCGCCGCGATGCCGATAGCCTCAATCCCGCTCGCGACTACGGCGCAGCGCACCTGATCGGACGCATCGAGCAGGTAATCGCCGGCGCGCAAAAACGCGGTATCGTTCTCAACCACACGCACCACGAAGCCACGCGCGGCAAGCCGATAAGCGAGCACGGCAACCGCACAGCTGTGCTTATTGTCGCCCCAGCGCAGCGCGATCGAATCGACAGGTGCACCACTCACAGTACCGCTCACCTCGTCCTCGCGATCAATTACTTGCAACGATGCTGTTCCAGCGGCTCATCCAGGCGACACGCTGATCGCTCATGTATTGCTGATCGAGGTCGATCATCTTCGCGCGCTCGGCGTCGCTCATCGCGGTCTGTTGCTGTTGCAGCGGCGTGAGCAGCGCGTTCGTCTTGCGATTCGTGCCCGGGTAATTGAATGCCTGTGCCAAGCCGATCTGCCCTTGCGGATCGAGCGTCAGGTTCAGGAAACGTTCGGCGAACTCAAGACTCGGTGCGTTTTTCGCGATGCCCGTGCCCCATGTAATCGAAATCGCGCCTTCGGTCGGGAACACCCATTTGATGTCCGGATTGCGCTGCGCCACCGTTTCCGTCTGCGCGTTGTACAGCACCCCGATCGTCGCTTCGCCGGTTTCCAGCGTCTTCATGATGGTGTCGGTATCGGTCTGGAAAATGGGCTGCAGCTTGGCCATTTTTTCGAACATCGCGAACCCGGCGTCGCCGTCCTTGGGCGATTTTCCCGCAGCCATTGCACCGATCGGGATGATGTACAGGCCGATCGAATGCGATGAATCCGGCAGCACGATCTTGCCGCGGAATTCCGGGCGCCACAGGTCGGCCCACGAACGCGGCGGATTCTTCACGGCCTTCGAGTTATACGCGATGCCGATCGCCGAATAGATTTGCCCGATCCAGTAATCGTGACGGAACTGCGGATAGACGTCGTTCAGGTTCGTCAGCCGCGGCGAGTTCATGTCGATCTTCTGCAGTACACCCTGGCTCACCGCGAGCGGGAACAGACCGTCGTGCAATTGGATCAAGTCGTACGTCTGGTGCGACAGGCCCACTTTGAGCTTCGTGATGCGCTGGTCGGGTGTCGATCCGCGGTCTTCGACGACGGGCACGCCGGTCTGCGCGGTCAGCCGCTGGCCGACGCCTTTTTGCAGGGCGTCGCCCCACAAGCCGCCCCATGTCAACACCGTGACGCTCGCAGGCTTGGCCTGCGCAAACGCGCTTGTCGCACCGAGAGATCCGAGTGTAAGTGCGGGCAATGCGCCGCCGATTTTGAGGAAGCTCCGTCGTTTCATAAAGAGTCTCGGTTTTCCATGCATGCCCCGTGTATACGGGCAGTTTATTTTGACTGCAACGGGAAGCGATTGTGGAACCTATCCACTTTTGGTGTCAACTCAAAAATAAATAATCCGTTGATTCTATAAGTAAAATCCGTGAATTTTCCGATGGGACATTGAACCAATGGTGTATTGGTTCGAGCTATTTTTGTGAGACGGGCATGCGGTGCGTTGAACTGCAACGCATACTGACCACCCCGAACAATTACCGCTCATCGGCCCAGACGCGGTCGACCGTCCGGCCATAGTCGCGCACATGTCTAACTCGGTGCCGATAGTTCGCCCAAGATCGTGGGGATCAACTCCGAGATCGTGGGATGGATCGCCATCGTGCGGGCAAGCCCGGTGTATGGCATGCGTGCAGCCATCGCAACCAGAATGGCATGGATCGCTTCGTCGCCACCCGGACCGAGGATTGCCGCACCGAGGATTTCATCCGTTTGCGCGTCGACCACCACCCGCATCGACCCTTGGGTCTCGCCTTTCTCTATGGCGCGGGCGACGCGCGTCATCGGCCGCATTCCGACGCGGACTTTGCGGCCCGCCTTGTGCGCCTGAGCCACAGTCATCCCGACTCGCCCTAGCGGTGGGTCGATGTAGAGTGCATAAGCGGGGATACGATCCGCCACGGAGCGGGTGGCGCCGTCGAGCAGGTTCGCCGCGACAATCTCATAGTCGTTGTAGGCGGTGTGAGTAAATGCGCCGCGGCCGTTGCAATCGCCAAGGGCCCAAACACCCTCGACGTTCGTGCGTAGCTGTTCATCGACGACGATATAGCCCGCCGCGTTGGTCGTTATGCCGGCCTTGTCGAGGCCCAGGTCATCGGTGTTCGGGCGTCGTCCGACCGCGAGCAGGAGGTGGCTTCCCACGATCTCCCGCTCCTCGCCCGCGACACAATCGACGCCGACGGCGACGCCGTCCGGGTGGGCGTGCACATGGATGCACTCGGCGCCGGATCTGATGGCGATACCCTCGTTTTCAAGGATCGCCTTGATTTGCGCCGACACGTCCTCGTCTTCCCGTGCGACGAGGCGAGGGCCTTTTTCGACCACGGTCACCTGCGCGCCGAAGCGGCGAAATATCTGGGCGAACTCCAGTCCGATATAGCTGCCCCCGATGACGACAAGGTGGCGCGGCACCTTGTCGAGCGCCACCATGTCGGAATTCGTCAGATACGGAACCCCGCTCAACCCGCCGATGTCCCGGGTCAATGCTCGCCCTCCAACGTCGATGAAAATCTTGTCCGCCTTGAGCAGTTGATCTCCGACCCGAATTTCGTGGGCACTTTCAAAACGCGCATGGCCGCGAATGAACGTGCAACCGGTCATTCCGGTCAACCAACGCTCAAGGCCTGTGCGACTGGCTTGAACAATCGCGTCGACGCGCGCTCTGATCGCCGCCATGTCGATGCGTGGCGGATCGGGCAGGATCACACCGTAATCCGCACCGCGGGCGGCGAGGCGCGCTGCATAAGCGCTCGCCACCATCGCCTTGGTCGGCGTGCAGCCCACGTTGACGCAGGTGCCACCCACCAAGCCGCGCTCGATGATCGCCACAGTCATCCCCGCCGCTGTCAGTCGGTTGGCCAGCGCCGGGGCCGCTTGGCCGGTCCCGACAAGGATGGCGTCGAACACGCGAGGCGAGGAGGCGGGCGTCGCTTCAAGATTGGCTTTGGGGTCGGTTGTCATCGCTTATCTCCTCGCGTTTCAAATCGGGGGTTTGATCGGGAAATCCGGAAATAGAGCTCGATCACTCACATTGGCGATGCCTGCTTACGACGGGCCATCGCGTTTGATGCGCGCGGCGTCACCGAAAAATCTCATGGACGCCGCGCTCCGGTCAGACTACACCTATGAGTCCGTGTATCGCGTCGTGAAATAGCAATTCGACGCCGACGCGCTCGCCGCTGCGCACACGGCTAATCGCGTGCTTGAGGTTGACCAGATCTGTCTTGCTACGTCCGCGCGGCCAGAAATGATCTACCAAGATCCGATAGCCATCGGTCGGCGCGGCCGTCTCATAGGCACGTTGGATCGCAATCACGGGAGGGTAGGCGTCTTTCGGGTGGGCGTTTTTCGCAGAGGCCATTATTTCGGCTGTGGTTGCGGCGTGAGTGCGCGCTTGACCTGCTCGCGCAGCGCCGGAAGTACCTCCAGTTCGAACCACGGATGATGCTTGAACCAGCCCGTATTGCGAGGCGACGGATGCGGTAATGGAACGTAGCGCGGGGCATAATCCGAGAACGCCGCGACGGTCTCGGTGACGCTGCCGCGACGCGCCTTACCGAGGAAATAGCGCTGCGCATACTGACCGATCAGCAGGATCAGGTCGATCCGGTCCATCTGTTTGAGCAATCGATCATGCCAAAGTTCGGCACACTCCTTGCGCGGCGGCAAATCTCCGCTACCGCCTCGACCAGGATAGCAATAGCCCATAGGCATGAGCGCGATTTGCGAGGCGTCATAAAACACGGTACGGTCGACGCCCAGCCAATCGCGCAATCGCTCCCCGCTTTTGTCATCCCATGGCACGCCACTTCTATGCACTGTCATGCTCGGCGCTTGTCCTACGATCAATAGCCGTGCGGTGGTGCTTGCCTGTACGATAGGACGCGGACCCAGCGGCAAGTGATCGGCGCAAATGCGGCAGTTACGAATGTTCGTTAGAAGTGTGTGCACGGCGAGAGTCTAGTTTCGAAGCGGCTGCTTTTTAGCCGCAGCAATGATACCGGCGGCTACGGATATGCCCTTGTGTACGCCGCAGGCCGATAGCGGATGCGTCGCACTCTCCCAGGCGCAGCTTTCGATGTTGCTCGAAGGTATCGCCTGGCGGCGCCCCGAACGCACCTGGCTAACAAGGAAATTCCCGGCGGTGGCCGCCGAGTGGAGGAGCTTGCCCTTTACCTTGGACCAGCACGCCTGCGATCAAGGATGTCCTCCAAAGCAGGCTAGCGGGGTAAACTTCAACGCATCGCAAAATCCGACCATATCGAGTTGCAGTGTAATCGAATAGATATCGTTCGTATTGACTTTTCGATATATCGGTTGTTTTTTGTTAAACATCCTTTCTTTTTTCAGGATCTGGCGTTGGGTACACTAGCATGGGAGCGAACGATAGATCCAGTACGCTCAACTCGGCATGAGACCGTACTCCCACGCGATTAATACAAGAATCAATCTCATGCCGCATCCAGCACAGGGCCACAGTTAAAGGTCAATTGACCTAAACAACGTCCTCATCCGATCAATAGAAGCATTGAAGGATGTCGGTGGTGTTTGATCAGACATCTACGGTTAGCAGAGCGTCGGTCAAGTTGCCTGAATGGATCTCGCAATCCTTTCGATATTTAAATAAGCAACAACCATAGTCAGGGGCAACCGTTCGTGGACACATTCAAACGCCAGCCGCAATTGCCAGCATTAACCGTAGCACTGACAGCGGTATTGGCTACGATGGTGAGCACAGTGGCACGCGCGGATCAGACGATTTCCAGCCCGACGACCAGCCAGGTCAATTGGACCACCGGTAACGTCACGATTACCAATAGCGGAGTGATATCGAGTTCGACCACCGCCGTGAGTGTGGGTGGATCGGTTGGTACCTTGACCAACAGTGGCGTGATTAGCGCGGGCACGGGCTACGCCGGCATCTCGAACTTCGGGGAGCATGTCACTGCGGTGAACAATATCGGAACCATCGGCGGTGGCGATTATGGCATCAGCAACGTTAACGGCACAATCGGCACGTTGACCAACAGCGGCACAATTAGCGGCATCAACGGCATTTTCAATTACAACGGGACAATCACCACGTTGAACAATAGCGGTCTCATTACGGGCAGCGTGGCAGCCATCTACAACCGGAGTAGTGGCTTAATGGGCACGATTATCAATTCCGGCACGATCGCAGGCAATATTTTCAATGCCTCCAGTCATGACATGACCATTTCCGGCGGTGCGGGATCGACGTTCGGCACCCTGACCAGCTCTGGCGGTGGTATTGGATCTGGCTCTATTGGCACCATCACCAATACCGCTGCGAATCTCGTTTTCGGTTCCGGCAACCTGCTGCTGAATGACAATATCAATGTGGGCAGCACCCATACGATAACGAACTCCGCCGGCACGCTGCAGGTCAACAATCCGATTAGCATCACGGGCAACTACAATCAGGGGGCAGGCGCGACACTGCAGATCGGCGTGGCCAGCGGCGCCACGACGCTAGGTACGATCACGGACACCGGCTATGGTCGGCTGCTGGTGAGCGGCAACGCGACGATCGCCTCGGGCTCGTCGGTGAAGTTGCAGTCAAACGGCTATGCGTTCGCCGCCGGCCAGCGCTACGTCGTGGTGGATACGGCGGGCACCGCAGTCTACAACCCGGGCAGCCTGAACTATTCAATTAACGGCTCCACGTTGGTAGTGACCGGCTCGACTGTGGCTAACGGCAGCAAGAGCGATCTGGTGCTGAATGTGCTGAGTGCGGCGCCGACTGGCACTGGCACTGGCACTGGCACTGGCACTGGCACTGGAACTGGAACTGGAACTGGAACTGGAACCGGGGGTGGGACTTCGACGCCAACACCGAGCCCCGCATCGATTGCGACCGCGCCGAACGCCGTTGCCTCGCTCAATGGCCTGCTGAGCTACACCGGTATCAGCAATCCCGCCCTACTGAACCTGTATAACGCTGCGCTGGGCGCCCTGAGCCAGGGCTCGGCTGCGACTGGCAACCAGATCGGCAGGCAACTCGCCCCGACCCAAGCCGGCACGGCGGCCGCCGCACCGATATTCGATACCATGAACGTAGTGGGCGCGCACATTGACGGGTTGCGTCTGGCGCAGGCCGGTGGCGACACCGGGGTGGCGACCGGCGACGGCCCGGCGCAATGGGGCGTGTGGGGCCAGGCCTTCGGTGGCCATGCCAGCCAGAATGAGCGCGACCAGGTGGACGGCTACAACGCCAACTACGGCGGCCTGCTGCTCGGCGTCGACCATGCGATCAGCGACAACTGGCGTGCCGGCGGCGTGTTCAGCTATAGCAACACGGCGGTCAACAACACGGGCGACACGATAGGCGACACAACAACCATCAACGGCTACGGCCTGATCGGCTATGCGAGCTATACCGGCAGTCCGTGGTATGTGAATCTCTCGGGCGGCGTGGTGCAGCAGCAGTACGACACCACCCGTGCGATCAACTTCCAGGGCTTCTCGGGCACGGCGGGCGGCCACTTCAGCGGCCAACTGTATGTGGCGCGCGCCGAGGCGGGCTATCCGCTGGCGCTGGGCGGGCTCACGCTCACGCCGCTGGCGAGCCTCACTTACAGCTACCAGGACCAGGGCAGCTATACGGAGAGCGGCGGCA